>ENA-UPXM01000323-UPXM01000323.1-activated-sludge-metagenome-genome-assembly--contig:-NODE-323-length-70030-cov-20.993998_pt1 | contig 70030 bp, 61 predicted proteins | sample MGYA00238178_ERZ772708 | MGnify/ENA primary metagenome ERZ772708 (study PRJEB29002, sample SAMN05720212) | activated sludge metagenome | isolation source: anaerobic digester from wastewater...
GTAATTGTGTAAATGGTTGGTTCTCCTTCGGCAAGTAATTGATTTTTATTATCGATAATCAATCTGCCGACGGACACGCAAAAAACAACTGAAAGAGCGGCAACAAAAATTTTGGTGATGTTTTTCATAATTTTCCCTCGCAAGGATTAAATCTAATATCGATTTTACTACTCGATAGCGCAAAGAAAAAGAGCCAATTTATCAGCTCTATTTCATCAATTCTTGAATGTAGGGAACTTCGATGGCGGAATCTAACCGCGGAAAGAGGGGATCGCCTTTATTGATTTTAATGTTCGCCACACAACCAAATTTGCGAACATTTTCGTAATCACGTTGTCTTTCATTTAGCCCCAACTGATCAAAGAGTTTTTCGGAAGCATGGACCAGGATCGGTTTGAAAAGCATTCCGGCGACAAACAAAACATTGGCCAGATGACTCATCACACTGGCGAGTTCGCCGCGCCTGTTTTCGTCTTTGTTAAGAACCCAGGGGGCGGTGTCGTCAATATACTTATTGGCTTTAGCCACAAGATTATTTACTTTGCTAAAAGCATCCGTAATTTTAAGGTCATCGAGATCTTCTTCATATCCTTTGACGGTTTCTTCCGCAAGAGTGCGCAAGTCTTTGTCAAACGGCGTGACATCGCCATCATAAGCCGGAACGACGCCTTCAAAGAACTTATTAATCATCGCCAGGGTGCGATTGAGGAGGTTACCAAAATCATTGGCGAGGTCGTTATTGATGCGCTCGACAAACTGCTCGGGCGTAAATTGTCCGTCGCTTCCAAAGACGACTTCTCTGGTCAGATAATAGCGGACGGCATCGACGCCGTAACGTTCGATTAAAGGATAAGGGGAGACGACATTACCTTTGGATTTGGACATCTTTCCGTCTTTCATCATCAGTAAACCATGAACAAAGAGACGGTCGGGAACACGGACGCCGAGACCCATCAAAAACATCGGCCAGTAAATCGCGTGAAAGCGCGAGATGTCCGCGCCCATGAGGTGGACGATTTCGCTATTTTCATCAGCCCAGAATTTATTAAACAATTCCGGATTATCCGAATCGTAGCCAAGGGCCGTAATATAATTGCTTAAGGCATCGAGCCAAACATAGACGACATGGCGGGGATCCTCATTCGTCGCAATGCCCCAGTTAAAGGATGTGCGCGAAACGCACAGGTCCTCGAGACCAGGTTTGATGAAGGTATTAATCATCTCGTTTTTACGATTGATCGGCAACAAAAATTTCGGATTATCGTCCATGATTTTTAAAAGTTGATCAACATACTTTCGCGTCTTAAAAAAGTAAGCGTCTTCGCTGGCGGTGTGAACCGGGCGATGGCAGTCGGGACAAAGCCTTTCGGGTCCGACTTGCGTTTCCGTCCAAAAAGACTCGCACGGTGTGCAATACCAACCCTCGTATTTGCCGAGATAAATATCGCCCTGATTATAAAGTTTTGTAAAAATGCTCTTCACGACCTTGGTGTGTCGTTCTTCGGTCGTGCGGATGAAATCATCATTGCTGATTTCTAACGTCTTCCAAAGCTTCTTAAAGTCGTTGGCAATGTCATCGACGAATTGCTGCTCGCTTTTGCCGGCCAGCTTGGCATTATTCTGAATTTTTTCGCCGTGTTCGTCGGTGCCGGTCAGGTAATAAGTCGCAAACCCGCGCATTCTTTTGTAGCGCGCTAAAACATCGGCGACAACGGTCGTATAGGCGTGGCCGATGTGGGCCTTCGCGCTGGGGTAATAGATGGGGGTTGTGATGTAAAACTTAGTTTTCATGATTAGTAAAAACCGCCGATACGGCGGTCTTTCTTGTGTTACTTGTTTTTTAAGCCGTATTTCTTATTGAAAGTATCGACGCGGCCATCGGCCTGAGTGAATCTCTGCTTGCCGGTGTAGTAGGAGTGGCAGTTTGAGCAGGTATCAACACGAATTTCCTTCATGGTTGAGCCGGTCTCGAATACTGATCCGCAGGTGACACAGGTGACAGTGACGCGATTGTACTTAGGGTGAATGTCTTTCTTCATAAGTTTCTCCTTCCGCCTTGGACCTTGGTGGTTCCAAAGAAAGTTGCCATGTAATATTACCATTACTTATTTCATAAAGCAAACAGATTCCTCGCCGAATCTACTAAAACTCGTAGTAGGCTTTTTTGAATGATTCGTCCCAGTATTTCATCGGAAGATATAAAATTTCTTTAGAAATTGACGCTCCCATAATAAAGGGATTAATTCCTAACTTTAAATTGTTGTTATGCCACGGCCGGTGATAGGCCATGGAAAGATAGACGAGGTGACCTTGGGCATAAGGTTCGGGTATTAAGAAATATTTCGGTTCGCTCAGCTCGGCATTCAGCATCGTAAATAGTTTACGGAGTTCGCTTTGACCGCGCTTGGGAAGTTCAATTGCCTGAAGAGCGGACAGGATTGAAACAAATAGATTGGGATCGTTTTTGAAGGCCTGGGAAGGCGAAAAAAGAATCCACATCGGATAGGGTCTGGTGAAAGTCACTTCATTCGTCCATGCCCGAAAGACATAACCATAAATGAGATTTCCGCCGCGAATAAGTTTTTCGCGCCGATAATAATCAGTTGTTAAGAAGCCGAGCATCTTGCCCTTAAACGTGTCTTTCCCGGCGATATAGGCAAAATCTTCTTTTTTAAAAAGGACCTTCTTTTCCTGAAAGTGCTTTTCTAAATTTCCCAGCAATTCGGCATCGAACATAAAGTTATTATACATTTTTACAAGTATTAGGGTGTATTATTCAAACGAATAATGCTAAAATTGTTCCCACTAAAATAAAGGAGGATCTAGTATGATTGGAAAATCTTTAGCGATTGATGTTTTAAACGCCGGTCTTGTCACCGGTGCGGATTTCGCTGAAATATACTTAGAACAAAACGACTCGTCCTTTTTAAGCCTGGAAAACGGCAAGACCGAATCGTCGCTCAGCAGCACGACTTACGGCGCCGGCATTCGTCTTTTAAATAAACTGCAAAGCGTTTATGGATACACGAACGACATTTCCCGCAAAGGACTAATGAATTTAGCGACTTCCCTTGCTAAATCATTTCAAGGCGAACGGCTGATCACCGTCGAAAAGATTAATAAAGTGCGCGTCAAAAACGCCCATGTCTATGAAAGGCCGCTTAGCGAAGTCTCGCGCGAAGAAAAAATCGCTCTGATGAAAGAAGCCCATGAGGTCATCTCATCTTATGATAAGCGCATCGTCCGCATTCAATGCTCATTTATGAATAACCGCAAAGTCGTCACCATCTTTAATTCAGACGGCAAACAATTCGCTGATTTTAAAGAGCGCGGCCGCATGGCTTTCGTGGCCATCGCCAGCGAAAATGGCAAAATCGAAACTAGTTTTGAAGGCCCAGGCGCAACGGCCGGCATGGAATTTTTCACTGCCAAAATCAGCGTTCGCGATACGGCAAAAAGAGTGGCCGAATTAGCGATTAAGATGCTGACCGCGGCCGAATGCCCCAGCGGCAAGATGCCGGTCGTCATCGGCAACGGTTTCGGCGGCGTCGTCTTTCACGAAGCCTGCGGACACTCTCTGGAGGCCACCGCAGTCGCCAAAAAACTATCGGTTTTCTCCGACAGTTTAGGTAAACAAATCGCTTCGCCGCTAGTGACTGCCATCGATGATGGTACCATCGCCAACGGATGGGGTTCAAACAATATCGACGATGAAGGAAATCCCACTCAGCGCAATGTTCTGATTAAAGACGGAATCTGCACTTCTTTCCTAGTCGACTCATTTAATGGCCGGCGGATGAACGCCAAAGCTAACGGTGCCTGCCGCCGTGAATCGTATAAATACGAGCCGACATCAAGGATGTCCAATACCTTTATCGCCGCCGGAAATTCCACACACGAAGAAATAATCGCCGCCACCAAGCTCGGCCTCTATGCCGCTTCAATGGGGGGCGGAAGCGTCAACCCCGCCACCGGTGAATTTAACTTCTCGGTCAGCGAAGCCTACATCATTCGCGACGGCAAAATTGCTGAGCCCGTTCGCGGCGCGACTCTGATTGGTTCGGGAGCCGATATCCTGATGAAAATCGACATGGTCGGCAACAACCTGCAGAGAGCCCAGGGCATGTGCGGCTCGGTCAGTGGCAGCATTCCCGCCGATGTCGGGCAACCGACGATCCGCGTAAGCGAGATTCTCGTCGGGGGCAGAGGAGGAGTTTTAAAATGAACTATAAAAAATTCTTTGAGTTAGCAAAATCAAAAGGGATTGAAGCCAGCGAGCTATACTCCGCGAAAAAGTATTCGCTTTCCTTTGAACTATTTCATTCCGAAGTATCGTCTTATTCCACCAGCGAAACATTTTCGATGTCAGCCCGCGGAATCTATAACGATAAGTTCGGAGTCGTAAGAACCGAAAAAGTCGATGCCAAGACACCCGAGCATCTCGTCGACGAAATCATCAGCAACGCCAAGGTAATCGAAAAGGCTGATAAAGCTCTTTTATTCAAGGGCAGCGACAAATATCAAAAGCGCAATTTATACAACAAAGATATTCCGGCCATTTCTATCGATCAAAAGATGAAAAATCTCTTTGAGATTGAGGCCAAGCTCAAAAAGGCTGATCCGCGCATCGTCGAAATTGAGGGTGTGCAGTATTCCGAAGACGCAATCGAGGTTAATTTGGTCAACTCGTATGGCCTTAATCTGAAGAGCAAATCAAACTACTATGTTTATGCCGCCTCAGTCGTCGTCAAACAAGGCGAAGAAGTAAAAACCGGCTACAAAGTCCTCTTATCAAATGATCCAAAAGAACTTGATATTGACAAATTCGTCGACCAGGTCGTCGAAAACGCGACCAGCAAATTAGGCGGTACACAATGCGACAGCAAAAAGTACCCCGTCATCCTCAATCCGAAGACGGCTGCAAGTTTCCTTGATCCGTATCTAGAAAGCGCAAGCGCTGAAGAAGTACAAAAGCATTCTTCGCTCTTCATTGGCAAACTCAATCAGCAAGTGGCCAGCAAGAAAGTCACAATTCTCGAACAACCTCTTTTAAAGAATTGCTTCTTCCGCTACTTTGACGATGAGGGTGTTGCCACGGTCAACAAGAAAATCGTTGAAAAGGGAATTTTAAAGACTTATTTACACAATTTGGAAACGGCGCAAAGAGAAGGCACCACCACGACCGGAAACGGTTATCGCGGCGGTTCAAAAATCGGCGTCGGTTTCGTTAATCCTTCAATCAAGCCAGGTCGTAAATCAGAAGCCGATTTATTGGCAAAGATAAAGACTGGCGTCTATATTTCCAGCGTCGCCGGACTTCATGCCGGGTTAAATCCGCAATCAGGTAATTTCTCATTGCAAGCCGAAGGCTTTATGATTCGCGATGGCAAGTTGGCAGAACCGCTCAGCCTTATCACTGTCGCCGGCAACTTGCTCGATTTATTCATGAATGTTCGCGAGGTCGCCAACAATGCCGAACTGCAATTATCCGGCATCAGTGCGCCGAGCCTTTTGATCAAAAATTTAGCGATTTCCGGAAAGTAACAATAAGTTCAAAGCAATGCGCCACTCACTGTCATTTTTAATCTTGTCGACGCTTATTCTTTCGTCTTGTTCCTCTTTCGGGGATTCAAGCGGTTCCCCTTCAGATGGCGACACCTCTTCTTCTGATACATCAATCTCAAGCGAATATAATTCATCAGATACCGCCACCAATACTTCGACTGAAACGAGTCCGAGCGAATCAACTGGCGAAGTGCCCGTCGGAGAGTATCGTCTTAATCCTGTCCCCGGTACAGGAAACATCGGTTTTGTTTATGATGAATACGGTCAGGTATTAAAAGAAATCTATAAGGATGAATATTACACGGATGTCGAAGATGTCGCGGCTTATATCGTGACCTTCAATGATGTTCCGGACAATTATTACTTCACGACCGAAAGAGACGGGTATTCCGAATCAAAAGATGTCTGCTACGGATTATACGGAAACGAATGCCGCATTTATCCCGGCCCATATGAAAGCAACTATTCATTTTTGCCTTACTCATTAGACGATGTCTATAACGAGGCCGATATCGGCGGAGACGGATATGCCGAATCATCTAGTTGGAATCGCGGTGCCCTGCGCGTTGTCTTTACTCTCGGCGGCATCTACGAATACGGAAATAATATTCCTGTTGTTTTTTATACAGACAATCACTATGACACTTTTTACGAGTACAAAAACTATGTGGGAGGATGGGGCCCCGAGTTCGGCGAAAACGGTTACGATTGGTCGCCCATCGAGACTTGGTTCTAGGAAAGTATAAAATTAAAACGTCGGCAAAACCGACGTTTTTTAGTGCAAAAAGCGACTATTTTTCTACTTTTTAAGGTAGAGAACGCCGATTGTGCCGTATCCGCAGTGAGAGGAGATGACAGCGCCGGCGTTGGTGATCATAACACTATTCGGGTTGACGAGTGCGCCAACTTTTTTTACTAAATAATCGAGGTTGGCCTGATCTACTCCGGCATGGGTAATCATGATGTGATCAGAATCAATATGAGGAAGGTGACTCTTTAATTCAACCGCTAATTCATCGAGAGCCGAACTCATCCGTCCCCGCGGTTTCTTATAGACGATCAGCTTACCGTCAGTAACTTTGATGATGGGATGAATGTGAAACAATTTTCCTAATACTTTGGCGGTTCCGCTGCAGCGACCCCCTTTGTGAAGATAATCGAGGGTCTCGATAGCGAAAAGAGAATTTACTTTGGGGGCGTGAGCATCGATCAATGCTTTGATGTCGGCTGCCGACTTACCTTCATCGCGGTATTTAACAGCTTTTAAGGCGAGGATACCCGAGCCACTTGAGAGATTATTCGAATCCGAATAGAAAATCCGTCCCTCCGGAAATTCCTGGGCCGCCAAGACGACGGACTGAAGGGTCGCCGATAATTTCCCGCCGATACCGACGTAAAAAATATCATAACCCTTATCGATAAATGGTTTGAAAGCTTCAACAAAAGTATAAGGAGGGACAGCGGCCGTCGTCGGGAGCTCGCCGTGTTCGGCGACTAATTGATAAAGTTTGGTTGAATCAATTTCTTCTCCGTCTTTATAAGCGTTTCCGCCGATGTTGACGAGGAGAGGGACGACGTGTATATCAAGTTTATTGTATTGTTCTTTGCCTAGATCGGCTGTCGAGTCGACGAAGATGGCTACTTTATTCATGTGTTTTCTCCTTAGAATTGCCCACATTATCCCAATCTTCGCTCATTTTGTCAAAGAGAAAGAAAATGCTTGTTTTACACTTGTAATATTTTATTTATCTTTTAAGATAGTGGTTAGGAGAAATCGAAAATGAAAATTTTTAAAGAATTCAAAGACTTTATCAGCCGCGGCAATGTCATGCAACTCGCGGTCGGTGTCATTATCGGCGGAGCTTTTTCGGCGATCATCACCGCGCTCGTCGCCCACGTCTTCATGCCTTTAATTGGCTTGTTAGTCAATGGCGGTCTCAACAATTTCTACACCGTCTTGCCTAACAGCATTGAGGCGACGACCGCTGAAATACTGGCCGGGGCAGCCATTCTTGCCAATAACGGCATTTACTACTCGGTGCTCAGCAAACTTGATTGGGGCTTAGTATTAACTGCAATCATCAACTTCCTCTTAATCGCCTTAATTCTCTTTGCTGTCATCAAAATCTTCGCCAGCATTCAAAAAGCTAAAGAAGCCGCTTTGGCCAAACTACACAAAAAAGAAGGCGAGCCAGAACCAGAACCCGCACCCGCGCCGGCACCGGCTGCCGACATCGTCTTGCTGACCGAAATCCGCGATCTTCTAAAAAAAGACAAATAACTCAGTCATCATCAATCTAAAACAAAGACCTCCGAGGAGGTCTTTTTGTGTTACTGTTCCAACTTCCAATCAGGGTGAGCGACCTTGACTTTATCAAGGGCCTCCTTAAATAAGGAGTTTTCAATTTCGGCAATGCCGGGGGCGGTGTATTTGATCGCTTTCTTTTTGCGGTCCAGGCAATACATGATCTCGCCTTGCGCGTCATCCATCAATCCGGCGATGAGCACATAAGCGCGAAGCGATGGCATCGATAAATCGTTGGCGATAAAACGGTGAATCGAAGTGGGAATAGTCGCATAATAGGCTTTCGCGTCTTCCAGAGGTTCGTTCATTATTTTCAAGAAGAGAAGTTGCGCGATGGCGCGGTTATGCGTCGAGTTGCTAGTCTTTGCTTCATTGGCGATGATATTAGTCAGTATCGTCTCGGCCTCCGCAAATTTTTTCTCTTTGATATTGCGGTATACGGAGATGAGATTGACTTCTGCGGTAAAATCGGTGATTTCATCAAAGATGCGGGGCGTAAATGGCTCATCGCCGTTTTCCGCGAGCATCAATTCGTTATAGGCGATGATGTTTATTTTCTTTGCGAAAAGCGTGAGGCGATAACCGTCGGTGATGGCATCAAGTTTAAAGGGGACGATGTTATAAAGAGTCATCATGCCTCCAATGGAGGCAACGATAATCGCTCCGATTGAGAGCCAGACGAGATCGACATCGACATTTGTCGAAATGAGGGCGTAGAGTATAATCGCGGCAACGAGTTCAACCAGGTAGAGAAGAACCGGCAAAAGAGTCGCCGGCCGCGGATTTGATTTCTCGCTTTTAGGCAAAAACTTGGTCTCGCCGGTCAAGCCGTCGAACATTCTAAAAGCAAAGTGCGTTTTGCCACTCTTTTTGTGAAAGCAAAAGCCAAAGATATTGACGGAGTGAATGCGATATTTCCCGATGAGGCCGCCTAAGATGTGGCCAACTTCGAGTAAGATAGCGTTGATAAAGACGCCGATAATAACAGAGATAATGGCAAAGGCGTATTGACTTCCGCCGACCGAAGCGTTGGCGGCAAAGACCGGCTGAATAATTCCCAGCCCGACAAAAAGGGCCAGGCCAATCATCACGGCATAGACAATTAAACTCGCGGCATCTTCTTTTTTCATAAAAATAAAACCTCCCTAGAGACACGATAGCAAAAGCGCTTCAATGTCCTTAGCATCTAGCGGTCGGACGGAATGGCCAACCGTACGTGTACCGTTTTCCGTGATCATCGCGACTAGACGCGGGATGTCTTGTTTATCAATTCCTAATTCGCGAAGCGTCACCGGCATGCCGATTTCTTCAAAGAAACGACGGAGTTCGCGTACACCAATATTAGCACTTTCTTCTCTGCTTACAAAATGGATTTTAAACACTTCGCGGGCAAAGGCAGAAAACTTATCGATCTCGGCATCTTTGACAAAAGCCATCCAGGCCGGAATCATGACCGACAAGGCTGCGCCGTGGGCAATGCGCGGATCGTAGCCGCTCAGGCCGTGGGCAATCGCATGAATGGGCATGTTGACTTTCTTGCCGAGTCCGGTGATGCCATTGTGGGAAAAGGAACTGGCTAGCATCAAAGATGCTCGCGCATCGTAATCACCGGGATTATCAATCGCTGCTTTCCCGACTTCAACGACGTGGCGAATGACGCCTAAAGCGAATTCGTCAGCTAATTCTTTTTTTTCGCTCGGTGAGAAATACCGCTCAAAAGAATGCGAGATGATGTCGACGATGCCGCATCCGGTTTGATATTTGCTGACCGAATAAGTCAGTTCGGGATTGCAGATGGCGAAGAGGGGGCGATTTAAGTCGCTGTTAAAGCCACGTTTTAAACCTGTCTCGTCGTTAGAGATAACGCAGGAAGCCGAAAGCTCCGATCCAGCGGCCGCGATTGTCAGGACGACGCCGACGCTCAGAGCTTGTTTGGGCTTGGCGAGATGAAGGTTAAAATCAAAGGGATCGCCATCGTAAAAGAAACCGGCCGCGATTGCTTTCGCGGAATCGATGACTGATCCGCCGCCGACAGCGAGGATAAAATCGATGTCTTCTTTTCTGGCTAAATAGACGCCGGCGCGCACCATCGAGTGGGTGGGATTGACGCGGACGCCACCAAATTCAATAAAATCGACATCATTGTTCTTCAAAGAAGAAACAATTGTCTGATAAAGACCTGATGATTTAATCGATCCTGTGCCATAGTGAAATAAAACTTTCTTAAAGCCATAAGATTTAATTATGGCTCCTACATCTTTTTCTTTGCCCCGTCCAAAAAATAATTTTGTCGGTGCCACAAAATCAAAATCAATCATGTCTTTCTCCTTGTTTAGTGCTTATTTTTTTCGTCTTCGGCAAGTTCTGGGTGTTTCCTTTTTTCGATCGTGCCGCGCAAGGCATTTTCAACCATCATCTTCTCGACGTTTTTCAAAATGGCATCAAAGCGTGCCAGCAAATGATTCTTATCTTCTTCCATTCCGGTATTAATCCAATAGGAAAGTTCCGAAACAATAATGCTGGCGACGATGCGCGAAACACTTTTTATCTGTTCGCCAGGCAAACTTTTATATTTAACGTTCGCCACGAGGCGATTATATGACCTCACGTGCAAATAGTTGTGAACGAAATTAATTATATTAATTGCGTAAGGCGACGTCAGAAAGTTTTTTAAGATCTCGCTGTTATTCGCGTAAAGATCGGCGACAAAGCGCGCGTCTTGATTCAAGTCGCCATCCTTGTCGCTGCGTTTTTCGCAGATATCGACCAAGATGGCATCGATAAAATCACCCATGTCTTTAAAGTGATAATAGAAAGTTTGGCGTTTGACGCCGACGCGATCGCACAATTCTTCAATGCTGATTTTGGCGAGCGGTTTTTCCTGCGCGAGACTGAAGAGAGCCCCTCTGAACGAATTAAGTTTTTTCATGTTTGTTCCCCTTGGTATTAAGTTGCGCGAGCGCTTTTGCGACTGCGGCCCCCAATAATGCGTTATTTTTGATTAGTCGAATGTTTGCTGCTAAAGATTTACCTTTGGTAATAGTCGCGATTTCTCGCAGCAGAAATGGCGTAACTTCTTTTCCTTTAATGCCATTTTTTTCAGCTTTGCCCAGAGCCTCGTCAATGGCTTGATCAATTTCCGCTTTGGGCATTTCTGCTTCGCGCGGAACCGGATTGGAAATCAAAATACCGCCTTTTAACTTTAAATCGCGTTTGTTTTTGATGATGGCGGCGGCTTCGTCGGCGCTTTCGATTCGATCTTCGATTTTTAAGCCTGAATCACGCGAATAGAAGCTGGCAAATTCGTCGCTTTGATAAGACAAAACAGTCACGCCTTTAGTCTCAAGGTATTCAAGCGTCAGCGGCAAGTCTAAAATGGCTTTTGCTCCAGAAGAGATAACGGTGACATCGGTCATCGCAAACTCCTCTAAATCAGCCGAGATGTCAAATGTTGTCGCGGCGTTTCTGTGCACACCGCCAATTCCACCGGTTACAAACACTTCAATACCAGCTTTTTCGGCAATGATCATCGTCGCCGCCACCGTCGTCGCGCCCCATTCTTTCTTGGCGACGACAACCGGCAAATCACGACGCGACACTTTGCGAATATCTCTCCGCTTTCCGAATTCTTCAATTTGTTCGGGGCTCATTCCGACGACAATGTCGCCGTCGATGATGCCGATTGTGGCCGGCACGGCGCCGGCCTCAGAAATGATATTTTCGAGCATGAGAGCTGTTTTGACATTTTCAGGATATGGCATTCCGTGCGAAATAATCGTCGACTCCAAGGCGACGACGGGACGGTTGAGTTTTATGGCCTTTTCGACATCGGGGCGAATAAACATATGAGCCACCACCTTTCGCTGGTCGGTTGTAACACCTGTCGTCGCTAACTAATCAAATAGCGGGATAAATGATTACAATTCTTTTTAAAACGGCTGAAAACGGATTTTTCCTCCAGCGCGCACAACTGGAAAAAAGAAGGGCGTGAGCCAATACTCACAAGACTATTATTAGTTTAATAAATTAAACTGACAAATGACAAGTTTTAATTTAGAAATTTTTTATAGCTTGGGTGCGGTATTGGAAAAGGTAAAATCGTCAGGATTTACTAATGTGCCGGTAAAAGCACCGTTATCTTGGACGCTGAAGGTAGCGATTTTTTCTTCGCTCGTGCGATAGATTTCATCGATTCCGACAACTTCAAACGTCCCGCTGAAGTCGCGGACTTTTTTAATCATCCCATCGACGATTAAAATTGAGTGAATCTCCTTACCTCCGAGGGCTGCGCCGGCCGGATCATAAGAAGCTATGACGCTGATTTCTAAACTGGTGCTAGTATTTAAACCTGGATCGGCATCAATTTCACCATCGGCTTTGCTTAAAAATTTGGTGGCCGTAAAAGTCAAATCTTCGACGTTCTCGTCTTCCTCATAATCGTCATTGTGATTATTGAGTTTAAGGGCTTCGTCCTGCCCGTCAATTAAATATAGTTTGCGAATGAAGTTTTCCGTGCCATAAACTTTTTCGAGAGCAACATCGTTATCTTCGCCGGCGAAATTATAAATTTCGTAATAGCGAGAAATCGAGGGGCAGAAACCATTGCGAAACACTTGATAGTCGGCGGTTAAATCGACCGTAACTTCTTCACTTTCGGCCTCGTCGTAATAGTTTTCGTCGACATCATAGGTGCCAGACAAAACTTTTTCGGCATCGTAACGCGAGACTTCTTTGGCGTATTCTCCGAAGAAATCGCGATCGTCATCGAGAGTACTGAGAACGTCGTAATCGGTTATGATTTCTAAACTATAGCTGACGTGATTGGCGTATCCGTCGTTGCTGCCTAATATTTCTAAGATGTCATCGCGTACTTCATCGGTTTGTAAGCCGAGGGGCAATTCTTCAATAGCGGCATTCAAAGTGTCGTCTTCACTAAAGTCAAAAAAGGCGGAATCATCTTCGCAAAAAGTAAAGTTACCGCCACTCTCACTATCGCTGGTGGAGTCGGCGGTTCCGGCGCAGCCAGCAAGAAAAAAAGCAAGGGTGACAAGAATAAAGTTTAGAGTTTTCTTTTCCATATCCATAGGTGAAAAGTATCACTTTTCTACTAACAAGTATAAGTGAATTCTACTATGTTTTGTATATTTCTTATAATTATTTGCTTTGCAGCAGCCGTTTGTTTTGAAAAAAAGCAGAAACCAATTGACCGCACTCGTTTTCTAAGACGCCTCCACAAATGACGGGATGATGATTCAGGTTTTTCTGCTCAAAAAGATGGTAGGAACTTCCGAGAGCTCCGCCCTTCGGATCCTTTGCCCCAAAAACAATCCGGTCAATCCGCGTCCAGAGCAAAGTTCCCGCGCACATTGAGCACGGTTCAATCGTGACATATAACTGACAGCCGTCGAGGCGCCAGACGCCGAGTTTTTTGCACGCTTTGCGAATGGCAATAATTTCGGCGTGGGCGGTCGGATCATTACGTTTTTCGCGCTGGTTATGGCCGCGAGAAATAACTTTATCGTTCTGAACGATAATCGCGCCGATTGGCACCTCGTCAATCGCTTGAGCCTTCATGGCCTCTTTCAAGGCGAGAAGCATATAATATTCATCGTTTTTTTTCATATAAATAAACCACCGCACATGTACCAGCAACTTAAGGCTGCTGCGTCTCCGCCCTGACCTGGTTCATCGTAATACATCGCGATGGCATAAATATTATACCAACAATTTAATAAATATCTTATTTTTTGGCTTCGAGCTTACTGATTCCACCCATAAACGGACGGAGAACTTCTGGCACGATTACGCTTCCATCGGCTTGCTGGAATTGCTCGAGGATGGCCGGGACGAGCCGTGAGGTGGCCAGACCGCTGGCGTTTAATGTGTGAAGAAACTTTGTTTTACCAGTAACTTTATCGCGGTAGCGCATCATGCCGCGACGCGCTTGATAATCACGGGCATTAGAGGCGCTTGATACTTCTTTATATGTCGCCATGCTGGGAATGTAAACTTCGATATCATAGGTGCGTGCCATCGCGTGTGAGCAGTCGCCGGCGGCAAGTTTGCTGACGTGAAAATGCAAGCCCAATTGTTCGACGAGGCGTCTGGCTTTGCCGACCATCTCTTCAAAGGCGGCATCGGAACCTTCCTCGGTCGTGTATTGAACGATTTCAACTTTGTTGAACTGATAGCCGCGTATCATGCCTCTTTCTTCAGTGCGGTATGATCCGGCTTCGGAGCGATAGCAGGGCGTATAGGCGAAGTATTTGCGCGGCAAGCTGTTCGCATCGAGAATCTCGTTGCGATGCAAATTGACAAGTGCTGTTTCGGCGGTAGGAAGAATAAACTTCTTAGGCGTCACGCCTTCAAGAGTGAAGACGGCATCATTAAATTTAGGAAATTGTCCGGCGACAAAACCCGATTCGTAGTTGAGGATATGGGGTGGAAGAATAAACTGATAGCCGTCTTGAAGGTGGTTAGCGATGAAATAATTAATCAGCCCCCATTCAAGCATTGCGCCCTGACCGGTATAAATCCACGTTCCGGAACCGCTAATTTTCGCCGCTCTTTCATAATCGACGAGGCCGAGAGATTCAGCTAATTCGACATGATCTTTGATTTTAAAATCAAAAGTTGGCATTTTCCCGTATTCATAGACGACGCGATTGTTTTCTTTCCCGCCGGGTAAAAGATCTTCGTCCGGGATGTTGGGAAGCCCGGCAACGAAATCAAAAATCTGCTCTTCGACGACTTTTAAATGCGCTTCATCAGCGGCATTTTGCGCGGACAATTCTTTGACTTTGGCAAAGATAGCCGAGACGCCGCCACCGCTTTTTTTAATGTGCGGAACGGAACCCGAGAGGCGATTTTGTTCGGCTTTGGAAGTCTCGACTTTAATGAGGAGTTTTTTTCGTTCCTCAACCAAAGAAAGTAAAGATTCAAAATCCACTTCGAACAACTTCTTTTTTAACGCTTCCTGAATTTTTTGGGGATTCTCCGTAATCAATTTGATATCCAGCATATCATCGGCCTCCTTTATCGATAGCGATAAGTCCTGTATATATTTTTTCTAATTGCTTGCCGATTTCCGTCAAGCTTTCGGCTTTGGCGATATTGTAAGCTTTGACGGCTTTTGACGGCAGTTCACCGATGAAGAATTGGTTGATGCTGGCGGCGACCGCCGGCAAGGTATTGGCAATATAAGCATAGCCTTTTGCCAGAACCTTAGCATCATAATCAATCGGGCCGAGGCCGATGATTTGGCATTTGGCGGCGATGGCATCGAGCATTGTGATGGCGTTATATTTACGGCGGTTAATAAGAAGAAAAACGTTTGCGTTCATCATCACGGACCGGTAGACGTCCTCGGGAATGATGGGATTAAAACGCAGGTTCTTCGGAGATCGCCTTAAAAGGCGGCGAATCTTGCTCGGCAAGAAAAATAAGCGCTTGGCTTGTCCGAAATATAGAAATTTATACTCGGGGCACAGCTTGGCGATTTCGATGATGTTGCGTATTTCTTCGCGGCTGTCGTACTGGCCAAAGGCGACGACTGTTTTAGCAGACTTGCTGAGGCGGAAGTAGCGATAGAAAAGGTCGGCTTCCAACTGATCGCTTTTCTCAAAACGGGTAATATTGACACCCGGAGAGAGCACGATAATTTTTGTCTTAACCCCTTGCTCGCTTAAAAATCTGACGCCGGCTTCGTTGGGAACGATGACGGCGCTGACTTTGTTGAGAATGCGCAGGGCGCGGTTGCTTAGGCGCACTTCACCATCACGGGTAATTTCTGTTATTTTAGCCGCCGGATCAGACTCGCACATCAAGGCCGAGAAGACGACGGGCTTTCCGAGCTCAATCGCGTCGTTGATTTTCATCTCATCGGCGACCGAAATAAAATGGGCCACATCGTAGTAGTCGATGCTGTTTTTGGCAATCTCAATATTCGTTAATTCAAGGGCGCCTTTGATATTTTTTCTAAGGCGCATCCCTTCGTAAACGTCTTTAAGATAACGAGGTTGAAAGTGGACAAAAACCTTCATAAATATTAGATATCTGCGTCGTTTTCCTCAGGAATTGCGACGTTTTCTTCTTCCTCGGAGCCGTTGCTTTTTTCTTCGGCGACACCATTTTCTTCATGCGGAACAATGGCGATGGAGACGACTTTCTGGCGCCCGTCGAGCCTGATGACGCGAACGCCTTGTGTGTTGCGTCCAGCCACCTTTACCTGTTCGAGGGGAATCCGAATGATGGTTCCGTTGGCGGTGATAATCATCAGATCTTCGTCGCCGTTGACAGCGCGTAAAGCAACGAGCTTGCCGTTCTTGTCGGTCGTGTTGATCGTGAGGACGCCTTTTGCTCCGCGTTTGGTAAGGCGGTAACTATCGGCGGGCGACATTTTTCCATAACCTTTTTGGGTGATAGCCAAAACGAGTTCGCCTTCGATTGAGGTGGTGGCGCTGACGACTTCAGCACCATCCGTGCTCATACCTTTGACGCCGGCCGCGGTGCGGCCCATTGAGCGGACATCGCTCTCGTTGAATTTGACCATCTTGCCATTGCTGGAAGCAAGGCCAATCAAGGCGTTTCCGTCCGTCCGTTTGACATCGAGAAGAGCGTCACCCTCCTTAAGAGAAATAGCAATTTTCCCGTTCTGGCGAATTGAGGCGAATTCGGACAATGCCGTGCGTTTGACGATGCCATTGACTGTGATGAAGAACAAGAAATGTTCTTCGTGATAATCATCAAGCGAGATGATCGCCATGATGCGTTCTTCTTTTTCGAGGTTGAAAATTAAGTTTTGAATCGGCGTGCCTTTGGAGACGCGTCCGCTTTCGGGAACTTGATAGCCTCTCATCCGGTAGACTTTACCGAGGTTTGAGAAGAATAAGACATCGGTGTGGGTCTTGGTCTGGACGAGAATTGAGACGATGTCGTTCTCGTTAGTATTAATGCCTTTGACACCGACGCCGCCGCGATTTTGCGTTCTGAAGGTGTCGGTTGTCATGCGTTTAACATAATTATTAACGGTAAGCGCGATGACAATATCTTCCTCGGGAATGAGTTTTTCGTCTTCGATTGTGGCGAGTTCGTTGCTGATTTCCGTCTTGCGCTCATCGCCAAAACGCCCTTTGATTTCGAGCAGCTCTTCAACGATGACATCAACTACTTTTTCGCGCGAGCTGAGAATGTCGCGATACTTAGCGATGTTAATTTCCAGCTGAGCTCTCTCAGCTTCGAGTTTTTGCTTTTCAAGGCCGGTGAGCCGGCGAAGGGTCATGGCGAGGATGGCCTGCGTCTGAATTTCGCTGAGATCGAAGCGAATCATCAGTTTTTGCGAAGCTTCTTCAGGAGTTGCGGCTTTTTTGATCATTTCAACGATTTCGTCAATGTTGTCGATGGCGGTCAAAAGACCGAGCACGACGTGGTCGCGGGCTTCATCTTTGGCCAGGCGAAATTTAGTCCGCTTTTCAATGACGACGACTTGGTGGTCGATGTATCCGAGAAGAATTTCATTGATCGGCAAAACCTTCGGGGCGCCTTCCACAAGGCAGAGCATGATGATGCCATAGCTGACTTGCAGCTGCGTGTTTTTATATAACTGATTGAGGATTACTTCCGGAATCGTATCGCGGCGAACTTCGATGACGACGCGAATACCTTCCTTGTTTGATTCATCGCGAACATCGGTGATGCCGTCGATAATCTTTTCTTTGACGAGGTTGGCAATCGACTCGATCATCCGCGCTTTGTTGACTTGATACGGAATTTCGTAAATGATGATGCGTTTTTTGCCATTTTCGCCTTCTTCAATCAAAGCTTTGCTTCTTAAAGCGATGCTTCCGGTTCCGGTTTCATAAGCGTCTTTAATGCCACCGCGGCCAAGGATGGTACCTCCGGTCGGAAAGTCGGGACCAGGAAGATATTTTTCCATGATTTCAAGCGGCGTCAAAAGCGGATTGCGGGCGACGGCGATCGTCGCATCGATCGTCTCATTTAGATTATGAGGCGGAATATTGGTGGCCATGCCGACGGCAATGCCGGCGCTGCCGTTGACGAGCAAATTGGGGAAACGAGAAGGTAAAACGCTCGGTTCTTTTTCGGTGCCGTCGTAGTTATCGACAAACGGAACGGTGTCGTCGTTGATATCGCGCACCATCTCCATGGCGAGTTTGGTCATTCTGGCTTCGGTGTAACGCATGGCGGCGGCTTCGTCGCCGTCGACGCTGCCAAAGTTGCCGTGGCCGTCAACGAGGGTGTAGCGCATCGAGAAAGGTTGCGCCAGGCGAACCAGCGTCGAATAGATGGCGGCATCGCCGTGCGGGTGATATTTGCCCATGACGTCACCGACGATACGAGCACATTTCTTATAAGGTTTGTCGGGTTGCATTCCCGATTCATTCATTCCGTATATAATGCGGCGGTGAACGGGTTTCAGTCCGTCGCGGACATCGGGGATGGCGCGGCTGACGATGACCGACATCGAATAATCAAGAAAGGAACTGCGAACTTCTTTGGAAATATCGACATCGCGAAGTCCGGGAACAATTCCCGATTCGATCTCTTCAATTTCTTTTTCTTCGTCGGGGGTGACGATTTTTTCTTTTTCTTCCATTGTGGGTGAGCTCCTTTACTAAATATCCAGGTTTTTAACGAACTTGGCGTTTTTGTGAATGAATTCTTTGCGCGGCAGGACGGCATCACCCATCAAATCGGTGAAGACGGCTTCGGCCTCGATGGCGTCAGTCAAGGAGACGCGCATCATCTTGCGGGCTTTGGGGTCCATGGTTGTTTCCCAGAGCTGCTGGGCATCCATCTCGCCGAGACCTTTATAGCGCTGGAACGGGTATCCGGGCTTGAGGTCCAGTTTTTTCTTGAGCACTTCGAGTTGCTCGTCGTTATAGCAATAATATTGCTTGCCGCGGAATTCCACCTTAAAAAGCGGCGGTTGGGCGATATAGACAAAGCCGTGTTCGATGAGCGGTCTCATAAAGCGATAGAAGAAAGTTAATAAAAGAATGCGGATATGGCTACCATCAACGTCGGCATCGGTCATGATGACGATTTTGTGATAGCGGATTTTGCTGACATCGAATTCGGCGCTGTAGCCGCCTCCGATCGCAGTAATCATGTTACCGATTTCGGCATTTTCAAACACGCGATGGGGCTGCGCTTTTTCAACATTAAGTATTTTACCACGAAGTGGTAGAATGGCTTGGGTAACGCGGTCACGTCCGTTTTTGGCCGAGCCTCCAGCCGAGTTGCCTTCGACGATGTAGAGCTCGCACTCTTCGGGATTTCGCGAGGAGCAGTCAGCTAATTTACCCGGCAAGGTCGTGATGTCGAGAACCGTCTTGCGACGGACTTGCTCGCGGGCCTTTCTGGAGGCGATGCGCGCCATCGCGGCGTTGACGATTTTATCCATCATAATCTTGGCGAGTTTGGGGTTTTCAAGCAGGAAGCGATTCAAGCCGTCGCCGACGATGCCGGAGACGATTTTGCGAACTTCCGAGTTGCCCAATTTCGTTTTCGTCTGACCTTCATACTGAGGATTGGGGTGCTTGACAGAGACGATGGCGGTTAAACCTTCTTTGATATCGTCGGTCGCCAAGTTTTCTTCAACATCTTTAAGATAGCCGTTTGCTTTCGCATAATCATTGACGACACGGTTGATGGCAAGCGTAAAGCCGGCTTCGTGCATGCCGCCTTCGTGCGTGTTGATGTTATTACAAAAAGTGAAGATGGTCGGATTATAAGAGGTGTTGTATTGCATGGCGATTTCGGCATGAATATGCGCGATTTTGCCATCGGGGAAAGCATAATTATCCTTGCCTTCGCAATAAATCACATCCTCAAAAAGAGGTTCTTTGTTGCGGTTGATGTGGGTGACATATTCTTTAATGCCGCCTTCGTAATAGAATTCTTCGGTAACCGGGGTTTCGCCGCGATCATCGGTGACGATCATTCTGACACCGCGGTTCAAATATGCCATCTGCCGCATTCTGTCGCGGATGATTTCATAGTTGAACTCGACGGACTCGATAAAAATAGTCGGATCGGGTTTAAAGGTGACAATGGTGCCGCGATCGGAAGCGTCGCCGACCACCTGCAAGTGACCGACCGGTTTTCCGCCGCGCTCAAAGCGCAAGAAGTAATTTTTGCCGCCTTTATGGACGTTGATATCCATCCATTCCGAGAGGGCATTAACGACCGAGCCACCGACGCCATGAAGACCGCCGGATACTTTGTATCCACCGCCTTCGCCGAATTTGCCGCCTGCGTGTAAGATCGTAAAGACGGTCTCGACACCCGACAAACCGGTTTTCTCGACGATGTCGACCGGAATTCCGCGCCCGTTATCGCAGACGGTGATGGTATCGCCTTTATTGATTGTCAAAGCGACACGGTCACAATATCCGGCGAGAGCTTCGTCGATAGAGTTGTCGACGATTTCCCAGACGAGATGGTGAAGTCCCGCCGAGGAGGTTGTGCCGATGTACATGCCCGGTCTTTTCCGGACGGCGGCCAAACCCTCGAGTACCTGAATATCGCGAGCGCCGTAATCGGCACTCCCTTTTTCGTCTTCGTCATCAACCGGGAAGGTTGTAACTTTTTCTTTTTCTTCCATTAAGAATTCCTCCTTGCGATCTTATGGTTTTTTACTTCGTATACACTCGCGTTTTTTACTTCGAGCGAAGTCGAGGTAATAAACACTTGTTCGAACTTTGTTAAGAAAGATATTAATCTTTCTTTGTTTTCATCATCTAACTCTGACATCACATCATCGAGGACGACGATCGGGCGCTTGTCCTTGTCTTCGATCAGGAAGTAGGGGCTCAGCGTCAGGGCTAAGGCGAGAATGCGGTTTTCGCCCTGGGACCCGTATCTGGCGACATCTTTGCCGTTCAGGCTCATTTTAAAGTCTTCGCGGTGGGGTCCGATAGAAGTCACCTTTTTACGTAAATCGCTTTCCAGCGCTTTGCTAAACGCGCTTTTGGCGTTCTTTTTGAAGCTCGCATCAGGTCTTGCAAACGGCTGATAACGAATTCGCGCGTTTTCTTGCTCTCCTTTGATGGTGGTGACGATTTTTGAGAGCACCTGATTGATTTGCTCGACATACATCTCGCGGTAGCGGACAACTTTTTCAGCGACTTCAATCAGCAAATCGGTGACGATTTCAAGCTGGACTTCGTTTGGTTTGTCGAGTTTTAGGAGCTCATTACGCTCGCGCAGCGCGCGCTCGTATTTTGTGACATATTCCAAGTAAATTGACGATTGCTTGGAAAGACTTATGTCAAGGAAGTCCCGCCGCGCCTTTGGCGATTCCTTAAACAGAAGGACGCGGGGCGGCTCGAAGACAACAACATTTACGAGTTCACTGAGTTCTGACAGGCGATTAATGGCTTTGCCATTGCACGAAACTTTTTTACCAGAGGACGTAAGAACAACATTAATTTTCTTTTTTGTCGATCCTTCGCTGACCTCGGCCTCGATCGCGGCGAAATCGCTTTTTTCGCGAATGAGATTAGCGTCTTCGGCGGTCCGAAATGAACGGGCGAGAGACAAGTAGTGGATGGCTTCGACAATGTTCGTCTTGCCTTCGGCGTTTTCGCCAACGATGACGTTGAGGCCTTTGTCAAAACTTAATTCGGCGAAGTCGTAGCTTCGGAAATTGCGAAGCACGAGGTTGCGGATAATCATTTTTTGACGATTCGGTAACCGACCTGGTCGATCTCCACCACCATCTCATCGCGCAATTTTCGTCCGCGCCGGTTGTCGCTGACTCCGTCAACGAGAATTTCGTGAGAAGCAAGAAAGGACTTGGCCTCTCCGCCCGAACCGATTAAATCGGCGATTTTGAGCAGCTGGCCAAGAGTAACAAAATCGGTAGAAATCGTAATTTCCACCGTTTTTTTAATCATAAAAAAACCCTTCTTTTTTACTCACACCACCATTATACACGAGCGCGACAAAAAAGGGAATATAAATTCCCTTATTGTTCGTATGTGGCTTTTGTGTGTCTGTTTGGCTTAGTAAGTGCGCACCGGGGTTACTAACTGGACGACCGAGTCATCTTTGTTGTTCTTGATGACAAAGGGCTTCATTTCGCCTATAAACGCGATTGTCACATCCTCAGCTTTGACGGCGCGGATGGCAGACACAACATAGTCGCTATTAAAACTCATTTCCAGACGGTCGCCGCTGAACTGGAAGGTCGATAATTTCTCGTTGGCCGAACCAACCTGGGCCGATTTGCTGGCGACCTCTAAAGCGTCTTCAGTCATGGTGATTTTGACAACGTTTTCGCGTTCGACGGAAAGGAGCGAAACCCTCTCCATGGCAGATATTAATTCAGCAGAATTTACTTCTAAGAAGTAATTAAAAGTCTTGGGAATTATGTTTTTGGTGTTTGGATAATCGCCGTTGATCAGGCGAGAAGAGACGAGGGTGTTGTCGAACGAGAACAAGATTTTTTTATCGCTGACAGCCAAAGTGACTTTTTCGGTGCCTTCAAACATTTTCGTGATTTCGATCAGTGTTCTGGCCGGAACGTTTGAGACAAACGAAACGACATCATCAATCGGAACTTCTTTGCGCGCCAGCCGTGCGGAGTCGGTCGCTGTCGCGATCAATTTTCCTCCCGCTGCCTCAAGATTAACCGCCGTGAGGATCGGTCTTTGCTCTTTGTTTGAAGCGGCAAAGGCGGTCTGCTCAATCAGGCGGGTGAAGTCGTGACACGAGATGTCAAAGACCACGCCGCTTGGATCTAAGTCAACTTCGGGATATTCATCGGCGCGTATTGAATTCAATTTAAAACTTGATTTGCCATCATCGATTTTGACAATGGTTTCATCGACGACTTCAATCGCCAACTCTTCACCTTCCATCCTCCTGGCGATTTCGGTGATGATTTTGCTGGCGACAAGGGTGGCGCCGTATTTGGCGTTGCGAATTATTTCTTTTTCGCCAATCATATTCGGAACGAGTGTACTGATCGTCAATTCGTTATTTCCGCCGACAACAGTCAATCCCTTTTCGTTGAGCACTAATTTTAAATTCATTAAAAGGGGGACAGGTACTTTTGAACCAATCGCTTTTGCGGCGGTCGTTAAGCCTTTAAGCAGGTGTTCACGAGTTATAGTTAATCTCATTTTTCTTCTCCTTAAGAATAAAGAATAATAATTAGCGCTGTGGATTGTGTGGATAACTCTGTTTAGATATCGCACGCCTTCTTAGTAATTGTACCACAACAAGCGAGTGGTATGAATACCTTTTATTTTATAAACATTACTTCTTTAAACGCTTTTTTAAATCATCGATTGCGGTTTGTAAGAAGGTGTCGGTTTTCAACGCCTTGTCCACTTTTTCGACGGCGTTCATAACAGTCGTATGGTCCTTACCTCCGAACACCATTCCGACCTTTGTCAGCGACACGTCGAGCATCGAGCGGATGAGATACATGGCAATATGTCTGGCCATCGCGATCTGATTGGTTCTGATCTTGCCGGTCAGCTGTGACGGCGTGAGGTTATAGTAGTCGGCGACAACATTGATGATTTTGGTCTCGCTGAGTTTAGTTTTGGTGTCTTTCACGTCGATTAGCGATTGGACCGATTCAATAGCGACCCCCATGTCGATGTGGGCGGTTGGTTTTATATTGATTGTGTAGAACAGCAAACGGTTAAAGGCACCCTCGAGTTCACGGACATTTTTGGAAAACTTCTCAGCGAAAAAAGTCAGCACATCTTCGTCGAAATTAGCAATATCAAGATTATTTGCGGAGATTTTTAATTTCAATATATCAACGCAGGTCTTCACATCGGGGGTGGCGATGTTGACGGTAAGACCGGCGTTAAAGCGCGACACCAGACGAGCTTCGACTCCCTGCAGTTCGCTCGGGTGTTTATCGCTGGTAAGAACGATTTGTTTGCCGGCATTAATCATTGAGGAGAAGATATAAAAAAACATCTCTTCGGTCTTGATTTTGTTGGCTAAAAACTGAATGTCATCAATTAATAAAACATCAATTCCTTTAAAGAAATCCTTAAGGTTTTCTCCTTCTTTGTCGCCGGTGACATATTTGACGAATTCTTCGAAAAAATCCTCGGTTGAAAGATAGAGAACTTTACTTACGGGCGCGTTTTCTTTTATATAATTACCAATGGCGTGAAGCAGGTGGGTTTTGCCAAGTCCGGATTGCGAATAAATGAAAAGCGGGTTAAATAATTTGCCGAGGGATGAAGCGATGGCGATCGATGCCTGATAAGCCTCTAAATTCGAAGAGCCAACCACAAAATTTGAGAAAGTGAGTTTGGAATTAATGTATGAATTGGCAAAAAAAGTCGGCTTAGTTGCCGCTTGCTTGGCCACCGTCTGAACCTCGCTGGCCTGGACGAACTTGAGCTTGAAATCGGTTTCTGTACATTCGCGGACGACACCGGTAATCATATCTAAATATTTAGTCGACAATATATTAGCCGCCAATCCCGAGTTGACGACGACGACCATCGTGTCTCCGTCTATGCTGTTGATGTAGGAACTATTTAAAAAGGTATCAAAGATACGCGGGTCGTTAATACGACTTTTGGTGCTGTCGAGGATTCGATCCCATAATTTGCTGATTTCTGATATTGAGCTGGTCATACTTGAACCCTCCAAGCACATAAAAATATAACATATCCACAGGTTAAAAACACCCGAAAAGAAGTGAATATTTAGTTTTCCACATTTTGAGCATAAAAACACCCGATAAGACGCTTAATTTTCTCTCTCCACAAAATTGGATTGTGGAAAACTTGTGGACATCGAAGTGTGGATATCTGACTGTGGTTTTTGTTGATTGAAATCCACGGATCACGCCTTTTTATCACACTGGAAAACACCGACTAATTCTTGATATTTCGTAATTTACCACCGTAATAATACTATTAATTCACAGCCTGTGGTTAACGCTTCAGGGCGACATCGCCATTCTTTACATCAGTCAAGAATTTATCGACTTTTGTGGAGAAGGTTTTGCGCGAGCATTTAAGTTGTATGCGCAGGCGCCCTTATTTATTTGACTTAGCATACATTAAACTATATAATCATTTCGCGTAATCACACACGAGGAGATTAGATTATGAAAAGAACATATCAACCAAGTAAGAAAAAGCACTCAGCCGTCCATGGTTTTCGGGAAAGAATGAAAACCCCAAACGGCCGTAAAACCCTTGCTAGACGTCGCGAAAAAGGAAGAGCGGTCCTATCCGCCTAAGTGTTTTGGTTTTGACCAGACATCGGAGAGATTTGTGAAAAGGCAGTACCGATTGCGCAAATCGGAGGACTTCCACCGCATCATCCACGCTTCTCGTTTTGTCAAAAACCAGCTCTTTGTAGTTTATTTTCAGCCCAACGACTTAAACGCTGTCCGGGTCGGCATCTCAATTCCTAAAAAGATCGGCATCGCCGTCACCCGCAACAAAATCAAGCGACAAATCAAAGCCATTCTTCGAGAGACCCTCGACGTCAGTACATCGATCGACTATGTAATTGTTCCTAAACACAATTATAACGTCGAAGAATTCAACAAGAGTCACGACGCCTTAAAGGGTCTTCTTGAAAAGATCGGAGACCATAATTTTGAAAAAATCAACTAAGCGCATCCTTACCTTTGGCGGCCTTTTTATGGCTGTCGTCCTCATCAGCGGCTGCACCGCCAGCTTCTGTTCGAACAACGACCGCGCCAACATCCTCTACACCTATGAAAAAGGCGTTTCTGTCTATGAAGATAACGCCGTCGGCGGAGTCGAAGTGTTTGCCGGCAACGCCACTTTAACAAGACGCGTGCCGAAAGAAGAAGATAAGTATCAAAACAGCGCCCTTCTGCAAACCGTGATCGATGAAGCGGGCACGAACGCCATTAATGTTCCCACGGAGGCGTATTTTGTCGCCATCGATCAGGAAGTTTTGGAGGTTGCTTTAACTTCACAATTTGGACTAAGTGTTGATTTCACAACCGTGAACGCCGAACAGGCCAACCTCGCGTTGACTAGATTTGGCTATTTGAAATTTGCCGGTTATACCGAGGACAATAATCTTTTTGAAACCTGGGACAGCTGGACTGCCGAACTTCGCGTCAGCCTCGGCGCCGAACAAGTGCCCAACCAGGACTTTACTAAACTCTATAAAGAGAAACTGAACACCACCATCTCCACCTATCGCGCCTGTATAGCTGTTAATAACGGCAACTACGGAAAATACGGAAGCGACGGTAACACCGAAGCCTTTATTGAAGGCAAGAGTTGGGCCTATGCCTGGTCTAAAGGACCAATTGAAGGATTATTGGTTTATCCCGTCGCTTTCTTGGTCGATTATTTCTCTTTTACTTTCGGAATGAACGGCTGGGGTCAAATCGGGGCGGTCGCCCTCGTGACGCTCATCGTCAGAACCCTGATTCTTTTGACAACTATTAAGTCAACCATGGGTCAGCAAAAAATGCAGGCCCTGCAACCCGAACTCGCCAAAATTCAGGCTAAATATCCTAATTCCAACACCAACCAAGCCGAAAAACAGCGCCTCGCCCAGGAGCAGATGGCGCTTTACAAGAAAAACAAGATTAACCCACTCGGTCAAATTCTTGTTTTGATTGTTCAGTTCCCGGTCTTTATCGCCGTCTGGGGTGCCATGACCGGTGCCGCCGTTCTTTCTTCTGATGCTGTTTTAGGTTTAAACCTAAGCGCTGGTTTGGGAACCTCGATTCTCAATATCGCCGGTTGGCCCAATGCCGCCGGGTGGTGGACGGCCGTCGTCTTATTTGTTTTGATGGGTATCTCGCAATTCATTTCGATGAAACTGCCGCAATGGATGCAGAAAGCCCGAACCAAAAACGTCAAAAAGCTTTCGAAGAACCCGGCGCAAGACAAGCAGTCTAAGCAGATGAAGTGGTTCAGTAATATCATGCTGGTTATGATTGTCGTGATGGGCTTTAGTTTGCCGGCCGCAATGGGTGTTTACTGGTTTATCGGCGCCATCATTTCCGTCATTCAAACCTTGATCATGCAGACAATTATGGCGCGCAGCAAAAAATAAAGGAGTTTTCTATGAAAAAATATCAAGCCAAAACAATTGATGAAGCTGTCGAAATGGCAGCTCAAGAATTAGGCATATTGCCTAGTGATGTCAACTTCGCGGTTCAGGAGGAGAAAAAAGGCCTCTTCAAAAAAGTGACGATTGAAGTTTATGAACTAAGCGACGCGATTGAGTTCGCCGAAGAGTATCTAAAAAACGTCACGGCTGCCCTCGGCATTCAGTCCGAGACGACCACCGTCTTAAAAGACGACATCATTCACATCTCGTTAAACTCAGATCACAACCCGATTTTAATCGGGAAAAACGGCAAAACCCTGCAGGCTCTCAATGAACTGGCAAGGCTCGCGGTCTCATCAAAATTCAAGAAGAGATTCAGAATTCTCCTTGATATCAACGATTATAAAGACGGTAAATACTCCCGCGTCGCCTTTGCCGCCCGCAAGGCCGCCAAGGAAGTTCAGAAAACGAAGATGGACGCAACATTAGAGCCGATGCCGGCCGACGAAAGAAGGGTCGTTCATAATGCCCTGGCCAACTTCTCTCACATCAAGACCGAATCCGCCGGCGAAGGTCATCACCGCGCCGTCGTCATTAAATACGTCGATTAATTAAGAGCCTTATGGCTCTTTTTTGCCATAAAGGAAAAAGATGCACGAAACAATTGTCGCCCTAGCGACACCACCACTGAAATCCGCATTAGCTATCATTCGCTTGTCGGGCGATGATTGTTTTGAGGTTGTCTCCAAAGTCTTTAGCCACGATTTGCGAAATACCACCAAGCGAAATGTCCTTGTCGGCCATATTTTGAAAAACGATGAAATCATCGATGAGGTCGTTTTAATTGCTTATGTCAATCCTAAATCATATACCGGCGAAAACGCCGTGGAAATTATCAGCCATGGCTCGATGTTGATCGTCGATGAAATCATCGAACTGCTCATCTCTTCCGGGGCACGCTTGGCGTTAAACGGCGAGTTTTCCTCCCGCGCCTTTTTGAACGGGAAAATTGACCTGCTACAAGCGGAGGCCATCGATGATTTGATCAACGCCAAAACCCATGAAGCCAAGAAAATTTCTCTCTATTCACTAAAAGGTGAAACTAGTAATTTGGTCGCTCCAATTAAAAAAGAAATAGCGGACTTATTAAGTCAAATTGAAGTAAATATTGATTTTCCTGAATACGAAGACATTGAAGAAGTGAGCCGCGCGCAAGTCATTTTAGTGGCAGAGCGGATTATCGACAACGTCACCAAATTAATAGCCGAAGGCAAACAAGGACAGATTATCAAAGAAGGTATAAAAGTCGCAATTATCGGCAAGCCTAATGTCGGAAAATCCTCGCTGCTCAACGCCATGATCGGACAAGAAAAAGCGATTGTGACCAACATTCCCGGAACGACGCGAGACATCGTCGAAGGCGAGATTAATTTAAAAGGAATCACACTTCATATTCTCGACACCGCCGGAATTCGTGAAGACAGCAATGAAATCGAAGCCATCGGCATTAAAAAAGCTAAAGCCGCCTCAGCGGACGCCGACTTGGTTATTCTCGTACGCGACGCGAGTCAAAGCGACGACGATTCGTTTCTGGCGCTTGTCAAAAACAAAAAGCACATTATTGTTTACAATAAAAGCGACTTAGCCAAAGACAAAAAACAAAACACTTTATATATCTCGGCCTTGAACAAGGATATCGATCCACTCTTAAAGGAAATCACGGACACTCTGTCAATTAGCCAAGAAGCCTATGATCAGCCAAGCTTAAATAACACCCGCCAGCTCGGTTTACTGGGCGCGATTCGCGAAAGTCTATATCAAGCGATTGAAGACGCCAAAGATAATCAGCCGATCGATTTGGTCAGCGTCAATTTGCTCAGTGCCTATAACGCCACTTTGGAAATTCTTGGGGAAGGGAACAAAAACGACATCAGCGAAGAGATTTTTTCGCGTTTTTGTGTCGGAAAGTAACCATGATTGACTCGCACTGCCACCTTAACCATAATTCTTTTTACGCAAATCCGCAAAAATACATCGAAGAGGCGATGGCAAAAGGCGTCGAAGCCTTTCTTGTCATCGGTTACGACCTCGAATCTTCAAGAAGAGCACATGCTCTGGCTCAGCGTTTCGAAAACGTCTATGCCGCGGTGGGGATTCATCCGACGGATATAAAAAAACGCAGGCCCGGTGATCTCGGCGAAATCAAGGCGATGCTCAGCGACAAAAAAGTTGTTGGCTATGGTGAAATCGGCCTTGATTATTACTGGGATAAAAGCGGAGAAGATCAAAAGGAACAAAAAAAGTATTTTATTGAGCAAATCAAATTAGCCAACGAACACCAAAAGCCGATTATCGTCCACACGCGTGAAGCCGCTTATGATACTTTTAAGATTTTAAGCGATAATCCACCTCGATATGGCGGTATCATGCATTGTTATTCCGGAAGTGCCGAGATGGTTGGTAATTATATTGATCTCGGATTATATATTTCTTTGGGCGGTCCGGTTACTTTTTTGAACGCGAAAACGCCTAAAGAGGTTGCAAAAATTACCCCCTTGAATCGACTTCTGGTCGAGACCGACTCGCCCTATTTATCTCCGCATCCTCTCCGTGGAAAGACAAATAGCCCCGCAAATCTGCCGCTAATCCTCGAAGAAATCGCGCGCCTCAGAGGTGTTGAGGTCAAGATTATCGACGAGGCGACGACAGCAAATTTCCGTCGTTTATTCAGGCTCGAAAAATAATGAAGAAAATAATTGACGCCGTTATCGTCGTTGAAGGTATAACCGATATTGCTTTTCTGAATTCATTTATCGATGCCGAGTTTGTTTCGACAAACGGTTCCGATGTCCCCGATGCAACGATTGCCTACCTCAAAGAACAAAGCCATATTAAACCGATTGTCGTTCTCACCGATCCCGACACCCCGGGCCAGATGATCAGGACTAAATTAGACGCGAACATACCTGACCTGCGGCACTGTTTCATCAACAAAAAAGACGCCGTAAAAAAAGGCAAAGTCGGCGTTGCTGAAGCCGAGCGAAAAACTATTCTCAAGGCGCTTGATTTTCAATTGGTGACCAGCCATTCGATGAAAAGCGATTTGCGGGAAATTGACCTCTTTAAATTGGGCTTGGTTGGCACCCCCAATTCGTCGAAGATACGCATCCAGATATCTGAACGCTTTCACCTCGGTTATGTGAACGGTAAGCAGTTGCTCAAAAGAGCCAGGTCACTTAACCTCAGCTATCAGCAATTAGAGGAGGCAGTTCGTGAAATTCGCTAGTCAGCAGGCTTTTTTTGATTTTATCAAAACCCTGCGCTTTATTGCCTCAAAAGAACTTGGTCAGAATTTTCTGGTTAACGAATATATCGCCGAAAACATTGTCGCCAAAGCAAAGATTCATAAAGATGATAGGGTCCTGGAAATAGGCGCTGGATTTGGCTCTCTTTCGTATTTTATTTCCTTGGGTGAGGGCGAAATAACGCTGCTTGATGTCGATCCGAAAATAATCAGTTTTCTCACCGAACAATTCGGTCAGAAAACAAACGTGAAAATAGTCCAGGAAAGCATTCTAAAACATGACATTTCTCAATACCACAAAATTATCGGTAATCTCCCCTACTATATCACCAGCGACACAATTCAATATTGCCTGCTCAATGCCCGCCAGGCCAAGACCATGATTTTCATGATTCAAAAAGAAGTTTTGCCGCGGTTGATTGCTCGTTTTGGCGAAGACGGGTATGGTCCCTTGGCTATTCTTTTGTCGTTCCTTGGAAAAACGAAACGCGTCTTTAATGTGGCCAAAAACAATTTTGTTCCCGCTCCCAAAGTGGATTCGGTCGTCGTTGAAATCGTCCTTCATGCAAATAATGATTACGAAACAGCCGAGAAACTTGTAAAGATAACCAACAGCCTTTTCCATCACCGTCGCAAAACCGTTCGCAACAACCTGCGAATTTATCTAGATGACATCGAAAAAGCCGACAAAGTTCTCAGTGATCTGGGCGTCGACGGCTCAAAAAGGCCGGAAGACCTCGATTTAGGCTTCTACTTAACCCTGATAAAACAATTGAAGTTTTAATACTTCAAAGATACAATGTATATCGCCAAAAGGAAGCCCAAATGTATATTAAAGCTTACGCAAAAATCAACATTGCCTTAAATGTCCTTGGCAAGGACGATAATGGCTATCACCAACTCGATATGGTCAATTTGCCGCTGGAGCTACACGACTCCATCGAAATCTCCGTCTTGCCTGATTCTTCCGATTCCTTCATCACTTGTGACGATATTGAAATTGAAGAAACAAAATATAATCTGATTACCATCGCGATTAACAAAGCTCGTGAGAAATATAAATTTAAACAACAATTTACAATTCATGTCTATAAAGACATCCCGATTTCGGCCGGCCTAGCCGGAGGAAGCGCAAACGCGGCTGCCGTTTTGAACGCTCTTTTCCAGTTTCTAAAGATCAAGCCCTCCCGCGATGAAACGATCGAGCTCGGCAAGTCGATCGGCGCCGACGTTCCTTACTGCCTTTTTAACATTCCGTCTCGCGTCCGCGGCATCGGTGAAATTATCGAGCCGATCAAAATCAAAAAAAGCTATCATGTGCTTATCGTCAAGCCCCTTAAAGGTCTTTCTACCAAAAATGTCTTTGATCGGGCCGACGGTATGGAACTCGAAAACGGAAACATCGATAATGTCATTGAAGCCTTAGCTAAAGGCGACGACGATTTGCTCGCCAAATCAGTACATAATGCCTTAGAAAAACCATCTTTTTCAATGCTTCCAGAAATTGCTAAAATTAAAGATTCGCTGTTAAAAGATGGCATAAAAATTGTGTTAATGAGCGGATCAGGTAGTTCTGTTATCGCCCTCGAAGAAGATGCTAAAAAACTTACTAAATTAGAAAAAAAGTACGCAAAAATTGGTTATGATACGCGATTAACCCGTACTTTAAGGAGCAAATAGTATGAAAACTTACGCGATTATTCTGGCCGCCGGCAAGGGTACGAGAATGAAATCTCTTCTCGATGACAAATCCAAAGTCAGTTATCCCATCCTCGGCGTACCTTTGGTCAAGCATGTCCTTAATGCTCTTCGGCCTTTGAATATTGAAAAGAAAGTCGCGATTGTCGGTTTTGGCGGACCCGCGACCGAAGAAATCGTCCGCGATGAAGCGGAAACCGTCTATCAGCACGAACAAAAAGGGACAGGCCACGCCATCATACAAGCTGCACCCTTGCTGGCTGGCGAACAAGGCCGCACCCTCATCGTCTGCGGCGACACGCCGCTATTAAAAACGACAACTCTTCAAAAACTGATTGAACAGCACGATCAAGAGAACAACAAATTGACAGTCCTGTCCGCCATCGTCCCTAACCCTCGCGGTTACGGACGTATTATCCGCGGAAGCGACGGCAGCGTTTCAGAAATCGTCGAGCAAGCTGATGTCAATGAAAAGCAAAACGCCATTAACGAAGTTAACGCCGGCGTTTATGTCTTTGACAATAAACTCTTATTTGAATATTTGGACAAATTAAGCCCAACCAACGCTCAAGGCGAATACTATCTCACTGATCTGATAAAAATGTTTAAAAACGCCGGCTTAAAAATCGGCGCCTCTATCGCCGGAGATTATCGGGAGATGCTCGGCATTAATGATCGCCGCCAACTCGAAGAAGCGGCCGCCATCATGCGCCGCGAAATCAATGAGCGGCACATGCTCGCCGGTGTGACGATTGAGGATTCATCTTCAACGTATATCGGACCTGATGTCGTCATCCAACCCGATACCGTCATTCGCCCGGGCACTCACATCTATGGAAAGACGGCGATCGGCAGGCAAAACGTTATCGGTCCCTCCACTTTCCTTGATAATGTCGTCATCGGTGATGAAAATCACATCATTTTCTCCCACGTTGCCGATTCGAGCATCGGAAGCGCGAACGAAGTCGGTCCATATGCCCGCATCCGCGGCCATTCCGTCATCGGCAACCACACCCGCGTCGGTAATTTCGTCGAATTTAAAGCCTGCATCCTCCACGATGGAGCCAAAGCGGCGCACCTCAGCTATCTCGGAGATGTCGATATCGGCGAAAAAACCAATATCGGCTGCGGCACAATCGTTGCGAATTACGACGGTTACAATAAAACCAAGACGGTTATCGGAAAAGATGTTTTTGTCGGCTCCGGAAGCACGTTGATCTCGCCGATTGTCGTTGAGGATAATGCTTTTATCGCCGCCGGCTCAACGATTAATCGCAGCGTTCCCAAAGATGATATGGCCATCGCCCGCGCCCGTCAGGAAAATAAACCTGGTTATGGTATTGTTGTAAGAGAAAGAGCTCTCCAGAAAAAGCTCGCTAGCCAAAAGAAGTAAGATTAAAAAAACGCCAGCACGATTAAACGTGAATGGCGTTTTTGTTTTGTTTATTCGCGCGTCAAGAATTATTTCTTGGCGGCTTTGGCTTTGATGGCGGCTTGCGCGGCAGCCAGGCGGGCGACAGGAACGCGGAAGGGCGAGCAGCTGACGTAATCAAGACCGGCGTTGTGGAAGAATTCGACTGAGACGGGGTCTCCGCCGTGTTCACCGCAGACACCGATGTGGAGGTCGGGATTGGCTTTGCGGCCGTTTTCTACCGACATCTTGATCAATTGTCCAACGCCGCGTTGGTCGACGGTGCGGAAGGGGTCTTGTTCAAAAATTTTCTTCGCATAGTAATCATTTAAGAACTTGCCGGCATCATCTCTTGAGAAACCGTAAGTCATCTGGGTGAGGTCGTTGGTGCCAAAACTGAAGAAAGCTGAGCCTTTGGCAATTTCGCCGGCGAGCAAGGCAGCGCGCGGGATTTCGATCATCGTGCCGACGTAATAGACGAGTTTCTGACCGGAAGCGGCGATGATTTCATCGGCCGTTTCGGTGATGATCTTTTTGACGAATTCAAATTCCTTGGCGTCGAGCGTCAACGGAATCATGATTTCGGGAGTGATCTTCTTACCGGTATCTTTTTGGGCTTGTAAAGCAGCTTCGATAATCGCTCTGGTCTGCATTCTGCCGATTTCCGGATAGGAGACGTCAAGGCGGCAGCCACGGTGGCCCATCATCGGGTTGAACTCGTGGAGATCATCGATGCGGGCTTTGATTTCGTCGACAGTCTTATCAAGTTCTTTGGCCAATTCTTCAATCTTGTCTTCTTCCTGTGGAAGGAACTCGTGAAGCGGAGGATCAAGAAGGCGGACGTTAACGTTTAGTTCGCCCATAATCGTGAATAATTTATAGAAGTCGTCGCGTTGATAGGGGAGAAGTTCGGCCAGAGCCTCTTCACGACCTTCGACGGTTTCTTCAAGAATCATCTTTCTCATGAAGAAGACGCGGTCTTTATCAAAGAACATATGTTCGGTGCGGGCTAAGCCGATGCCTTCGGCCCCGAAATTGTGAGCGGTCTGGGCATCGCGCGGTGTTTCGGCATTGGCGCGAACGTGGAGCGTGCGGCGTTCGTCGGCCCATTTCATAATCCGGCCAAAATAGCCAGTCAGCTGGGCTTCGACAGTCTTGATTGCGCCTTCGTAAACGCTACCGGTCGAGCCATCGAGGGAGAAGACGTCGTTGACGCCGTAAATCTTTTTACCGATTTTAGCCGTTTTCTTCTCTTCATCGACGATGATGCCGGAAGCGCCGGCGACACAGGTTTTACCCATACCGCGAGCGACGACGGCCGCGTGCGAGGTCATGCCGCCGCGCATCGTGAGGATGCCTTCGGCCGCGACCATGCCTTCGATGTCTTCAGGAGACGTTTCAGTGCGCACGAGAATGACTTTTTCGCCAGCTTCGTGGCGGGCTTTTGCTTCTTGGGCGGTAAAGGCTAATTTACCCGTACCGGCACCTGGAGAGGCGGGTAAGCCAACGGCGATCGGTTCGGTTTTGGCGAGTTCTTTTTTATCGAAACTCGGGTGGAGAAGAGTGTCGAGAATATTAGGATCAACTCTTAAGACGGCTTCGTCTTCGGAGATGATGCCTTCATCGACTAAATCGCAAGCGATTTTGAGCGCGGCCTGGGCCGTTCTCTTCCCGCTGCGGGTTTGGAGGAAATATAGTTTGCCGTCTTCGACGGTGAACTCCATATCCTGCATATCGTGATAATGGTTTTCCATTCTGCCAATCGTCGAAACGAATTCCTTGTAGACTTCAGGCATTCTGGTATTGAGCTCTTCGATGTGAAGCGGAGTGCGGAGACCCGCGACGACGTCTTCACCCTGAGCATTGGGCAAATATTCGGCAAAAACTTTCTTTTCGCCTGTGGATGGCGAACGCGAGAAGGCGACGCCGGTGCCGCTGTTTTCGTTTTTATTGCCGAAGACCATCGACTGGACGTTGACGGCGGTGCCCCAATCGTAAGGAATATTATTCATCTTGCGATAGACATTGGCGCGCGGATTGTCCCAGGAACGGAAGACGGCGGTGATGGCTTCGATTGCCTGCTGATAAGGATCACTCGGGAAATCTTCGCCGAAAACCTTCTTATAATAGGCTTTGTATTTCTTGACGAGTTCTTTGAGTTCATCAGCGGTGATCTCGGTGTCGAGACGATAACCTCTGTGCTCTTTTAACTCCTCGAGCATTTTATCCATCTCGGTCCGGGGGTGGCCCTTCGCGATGTTGGTAAACATGACGATGAAGCGGCGGTAGCAGTCATAAGCAAATCTTTCATTGCCGGTTTCATTGGCCATCGCAAGGACGGTGTTATCATTTAAACCAAGGTTTAAGATGGTATCCATCATGCCGGGCATGCTGGCGCGAGCGCCGGAACGGACGGAGACGAGCAACGGATTGTGGGAACCGCCGAAATTCTTGCCGGTTTCCTTTTCGATGCCGTGAATCGCATCGTAGATTTCCTTAACTAAGTAGTCAGGAAGGATTTTGCCGCTGTTGTAGTAAAGCGTGCAAGCTTCGGTCGAAACAGTAAAACCTTGGGGGATGGAAATGCCGATATGAGTCATCTCTGCGAGACCGGCACCTTTACCTCCAAGGAGTTCTTTTCCAAGACCATGGGCTTCTTTAAAATTGTAGACGTATTTTTTTGCCATTTTATTCTCCTTTTTTATAATTTATGAGCTGTCTTCGCTCACCGATACAAGAATATCATAGATATTGGACAAAAATAACTAAAATCGCTTATGTAAGCGTTTTTATCTTAGATAAAACGGCCTCAACTGATTTCTTTGATTAATTGTTCCCAAAGCATGCCTTTGATCGGAAGGGGTTTGCGGGACAGGATGACACGCTTAATTTTTTCGGCGCGGTGGAGCTCGACGAAAAACGGTCTCTCATTAACTTTGATCGATAAAAAGACATCGGCAAAGATTGACAGCCAGTAGCGGAAACCGCGTTTAAAGAACTCGTCGATGACGGCTTTATCGCCCGTTTGTTCGGCCAGAAAGCGGACGGCCGCGAAACATTTGAGGTGCAGGTCGGTGCGATTGCTGGAAAGGTTCGTTGTCGCCGACTCATTCGTGCGACGGTAGAAATAAAGCGGTTCAGTTATTGTTGTTGTCTTACTGGCTTTGCTGTAGAGAGCAAAGTTGATTAAAAAATCTTCGAACATAATCAATTTGCTCGAGATGGGTAGTTTGGTATTTTTGATCAGGTCCGCTCGGTACATCTTCATCGGCATATATCCGCGGATATTGAAATCGCGCAACAGCGAGCGCACGCCGTGTATGCAATCTAATGAGCGCTTGCGAGCGAGAACATTGCGGCTGATGCGGCCATTAGGATTGATTTTGACATACGAGCAATTGACGATATCAACATTGTTTGCGGTTATCGTCTCATACATTTTTTTGACAAACGAAAGCTTATACATGTCGTCGCTATCAAGAAAGCAAATGTATTGGCCCTTGGCTTCTTCAATGCCGCGCTTGCGGGCAAAACCGACGGAAAGGCCATCGGTGATTATCTGGCGGACGAACTTATATTTTTTCGCGTATTTATCGATGATTTCGCGGCTGTTATCGGTCGATCCGTTGTTGATGATAATTACTTCATAGGGCAACAAAAAATCCTGCGAAACGGCGCTGAAAAGACAAGACGAAAGATATTTTTCGGAATTTCGAACGGGAATAATAATACTTACTGCGATGGAATGGGCCATGATTTCTCGTAAAGCAATTTTATCATAAATTGCGGAATGTGTTTTTGCGCTGTTAATAAAAACGCCTCCCCGCAGAGAAGGCGTTTTGTTTGCTTAGACTGCCGCTTTTGCCTCGCTATTATCGCTTTCTTGTTCGGGTTCAGCGAGGGGATTGCGGCCGGAGAACTGAGCGTTGTAAAGTTCAGCGTAGAATCCGTTATTGGCCAAGAGTTGTTGATGATTTCCAATCTCGACAATCTGCCCCTTTTGCATCACGATGATCACCTTGGCGTTTTTAATCGTCGAAAGGCGGTGGGCGATGATAAAGCTGGTCTTGCCGATCATCATCTTATTCATCGCGTCCTGAATCGCTAGTTCGGTGCGCGTATCGACGCTTGATGTCGCCTCATCGAGAATGAGTATTTTGGGCTTTGAGACAATCGCGCGAGCAATGGTAATTAGTTGACGCTGGCCTTGCGAAATATTTGTTCCGTCCTCATTGAGGACAAAATTGTAACCTCCCGGCAGAGTCTTAATGAAATGGTCGGCATGCGCTTGCTTGGCCGCCTCTTCGATTTCCGCATCGGTGGCATCACTGCGTCCGTAGCGGATATTTTCACGAATTGAATCCGCGAAAAGCCAGGTGTCTTGTAAGACCATGCCAATCGCTCCGCGCAATGTCGCGCGCTGATAGTCGCGAATATTAACGCCATCGAGCAAGATGCGCCCGCTATTGACTTCATAGAAGCGCATGATGAGGTTGACGATCGTCGTTTTGCCGGCGCCCGTCGGGCCGACAATCGCGATGCTGTCGCCAGTGTTAACTTTTAAGTTAAAGTTTTGAATTAATGGTTTATCCGGGCTATAAGAGAATTCGACATTATCAAAGACAATTTCGCCCTTGATGGCATCTTCGGTCGAAAGCGCACCCGCTTCTTCAGATTCCATCTCCTCTTCATCGAGAAGGTTGTAAATGCGCTCGCCGGAAGCCAGCACCGATTGAATGATGCTCGAGATCTGACCGATTTGTTGAAAGGGCTGCTGGAACATCTGCAGGAACAGGAAGAAAGCGACCATGTTGCCGGGATCTTGCAAAAGACCGCCGACGACGCTGACGCCGATGAAGCCGAGATTGCCGATAAAGCGCATCGTCGGAAAGATAAAGCCCGACAGCCACTGCGATTTCCAGTCAGCTTTCATCATGATTTCATTGACGCCTTCAAAAACCGCGGCCACATCTTTTTCTTTGTTAAAGAGTTTGACGACTTTAAAACCCGAAAAGTTTTCTTCGGTGATCGCGTTTAACTTGCCGAGATGCGAGCGATATTTCTTAAACTCTTTTTGGGCATTGACAGCGATTAAGACAGTGAAGAGAATCGTGAAAGGCAAGATGGCGATGGCCACGAGAGCGAGTTGCCAGGAAGTGATGAACATGGCGATAACTGTTCCGAGAAACATCGAGACGGCGATGATCGTCTGATTTATTACGCTGCTCATGTGACGGGAAATATTGTCGACGTCATTGGTGCCTCGAGATAAAATCTCGCCGTAAGTATTTTTATCAAAATAGCTCAGCGGTAGACGATCGAGCTTAGCCTTGATTTTTGCTCGGATATCAAAGGCGTAATCAGCGGAGATTTTGACGACGATCCAGTCGGCGAGCCATGTGAATAAGGCCGAGCCGACATAGAAAGACAGCATGATTATGACTTGTTTGAACACTTCCGGCCAATCGACTTGATAAATGCCTTCCACTTTGGTAGCGAGGTTTTTAAAATCGTTGACGAAAGCGCCCAAGAGAACCGGAATTACAACCGAAAGAGCGGCCGAAGCTAGAAGGATAATAATGACGAAGATGAAGATTCCTAAGAGCGGCCGAAAATCGGCGAGGATGCGCGATGCGGCCTTTTTGAGGTTTTTGGGCTTAGCGCCCATCATGGCATCGGTTGAACGAGGCATTATTCGTCACCTCCTTCCGAAAGAAGAACTTGCTTCTTGATTTCGAGAGTTCGTTTAATTTCGCTCTCGTCCATCTGCGAGAAGACAATTTCTTGATATACTTGACATTTTTTCAATAGTTCCTGATGCTTGCCCTGCCCGACAATTTTGCCTTCATTGAGGACTAAGATATTGTCGGCATCCATAATGGATGAGACGCGTTGCGCGACGATGATAACCGAAGCGGTTTTCGTATATTCTTTTAAAGCCGTGCGAAGGCGGATGTCGGTCTTGAAATCAAGCGCCGAGAACGAATCGTCAAAGATGTAAATTTCTGGTTTTTTGACCAAGGCGCGGGCGATGGCGAGCCGCTGTTTCTGGCCTCCGGAAAAGTTTTTGCCACCCTGGGAAACTTCGGCGTCATAGCCATTTTCTTTGCGAGCCACGAAACGAGCCGCCTGAGCGACCTCGAGAGCAGCTCTGATTTCCTCGTCGCTACCATCTGGTTTTCCGAAATGCATGTTATCGCGGATCGTTCCCGAAAAAAGAAGGGCCTGCTGAGGTACAAAGCCAATTTTATCGCGCAAATCCTTCTGGGTATAATCGCGGACATCGACATTGTCGACTAACACGCGTCCTTTGGACACATCATAAAAGCGCGGGATGAGATTGATGATTGACGACTTGCCGCTCCCCGTCGAACCGATGATGGCGGTCACCTGGCCGGGTTTGGCGTCAAAAGTTATGTTTTGGAGTGTGGGTATTTTCGAATCCGGGAAAGTAAAAGTCACATCCTCGAATCGAACATGACCGACTTCACCTTCATTTTCGGAATGAGGAACTTCTGGATCGACGATATCGACCTTGGTTTCGAGTACTTCATTGATACGGCGAGCGCTGACGCCGGCGCGCGGAATGTTGATTAAAAGCATCGAAAACATTAAAAAGGACATCATGATATGCATAGCATATTGGGAAGTGACGAGAATGTTATCAAGCCGCGCATCATTTGCCGTTCCGTCGATGATGGCAAAGCCGAACAGAAATATCGCGAAATAGGTTAAATCAAAGAAAATGGAAATAATGGGGCTGGCAAACGACATCGTCCGACCCACCTTGATGATCAAATTAGTCTGATGGCGATTAACTTTGGCAAAACGCTCTTTTTCTTTTTCTTCCTGGTTAAAAGCGCGGACGACGCGGACGCCGGTAAGGGAGGCGCGCAAAACCTTTGTCACTTCATCGATGGCAATTTGCAACTTCTTGAATAGCGGCATGGCAATCGCGAAGAGAATAATGATGGTAATAATAATCAAGGGAATAGAAAATGCGAGGATGATAGCCAGCTGGACATCGGTTCTCAGCACTTGGACGATGGCGATGGCCATGATGATGGGTGACATTACCATGATTCTTAAACCCATGACGACGACGGTCTGGACCATCTCGACATCATTTGTCGTTCTTGTCATCAAAGATGCGGTGCCGATGCGGTCATAGTCACCAGGCGAAAAGCTCAAGACTTTTTTGAACACTTCGGCACGCAGTTTTTTGCCAAAATACGCCCCGACATAAGAGATGCCGATCGAGGTTGCAAAAGCGATGATGATCGTCGCCCCGGCATAGGCTATCATCTCAAGCCCTTTGCGGAGAATAAAACTGTTATCGGCTCCCGTCGGGCCGGTGATATTGGCGACGATTTCACCCATCAGGCTCGGAAGCATCAACTGCGAGAAAGACTGAGCTCCAATCATCAGGAAAATGATTATTATGAGCCAGAATTTTGGCTTTAAAAAACGGAATAATTTGAGCATTAGTAGTTCCCCTTTCTGGTAAACAAATTCATGATGATGTCCGGGCTGACTTTAGTCGGCGACTTGTTAATCATGCTTAGCCGTGTGTAGCACAAACCTTTGATGATGGAGTAGTAGATGATGGCAAATTCTTTGGGATCGCCCCCGGAGACGTCACCTTCTTTTTGCCCGCGGGCAATCAGGTCGACGAAGAAGTGAAAAAACGGTTTATTCGGTCCCGGTATTTTGCTTTTAGGGGGGAGGGGCAGAGTTCGCTGCAAATGCATATTCACAAACATATATAAGAAGTACGGTGATTCATCTTCGCGATAGATTTCGTCCAGCATGCGGGAGACGATGGCGCGAATGGCGGTGATGGCGGCAACTTTATTAAAGTCTTTTTCTTCTTCGCGCTTTTTTGAGGCCCGCTCTTCAGCAATTTTCATCAATTCAAGAAATACTTCGGCTTTGTTTTTAAAATAGTGATAGAAAAGGCCATGCGAGCATTCCGCTTCTTTCGTGATGTCGTTAATTACGACCGAATCATAGCCTCGCAAGGCAAAAAGGCGCAAGGCGGTATGGAGAATGCGCGTCTTTCTCTCGTCTTTAATCAGTTGATTTTGTTCTGGGGTTTTTGGCATATTTCTTTTGATTGACATTGTTGTCAATGTAAAAAGTATAGACTTGTTAACAACCCTTTTCAAGGTCTTTGAAAGCAAAATTACCTAAACAAAAAAGAGCACTATGTGCTCTAATTTGCTTATTAATGTTATTGTTCGATGGCTGACCGGTCGTTCTTTTTGAAAATTTTGGTCAGTTGATTCATAACTTTTGGTTCGAGGAAACGAAGCAAGTAGTATAAGCCGATGGTGACGGCGACCGCGAAGATAGTTCCAAAAAGCACATCAGTGGGCCAGTGGACGCCGTGCCAGAGCCGGCTAAAGGCGATTAATACAGCCAGGATGACGGCGGGAATGCCGATTTTGCGGCTGTGGAGGATCATCATAGTCGCACAGGCAATTGAAGCGACGGTGTGGCCCGAGAAGAAGGAATAATCATCGGGAATTTCGCCAAATCCGAGAAAGAGACCATCGCCAAAGAAAGTGGCAACAGCGTACTCTTGCAGCACGTGGGCGCTGGGATAAACGGCGATTGTCGTATCATAAAACGGGCGGGCGCGAACGGCAATTTTCTTAATGACGAAGTTGTTCATGCCACCGATTAAGCCATACGTCAAAATGACAAATATGCCGATTCTTCTCGTCTTTTTAAAGAAGAGCATCACGATTCCGGAGGTGATCCAGACGATGCCTTTGTCGCCCAGCATGGTAATGACTAGAAAGACTTTGTCGATAAAAGTACCATGCAGGCTGTTGAGCCAGAGGAGAAAGGTCATTTCCCAAGTTCCTAAATCCCAGAAGCGGCCGACGTTTTCTAAGCCTTCAATAGCTTCGCTTAGAACAATGGATAGCAAACTCATTAATTACTAACCTCCTTAATTGTTTTATGGTTGCGGCTGTAGCGGACAATCATGTATGAAACGGCAATTCCGGCGACAAGGGCGACGCCGGCAATCAGAATTTCCCACCAGCGGACGCCGACGGTTAAGTAATAATCATAGATTTCGTAATTGTAGTAAATTGCGATTAAGGATCCGATGATAATGCCGATGATGGCGTAAAAGGTGCCGGTCCGGAAACGGCTGAGAAAAAAGGCGATGATTTTCGAAGCCAGAAGAACGCCGATGACGACGCCGGCGGCCATCGTGGCGAGAATCGAGATTGAAGCTCCGACATCAGTCCAGGCCAAAAAGTTATCAATTAAATTTAATGTCGGAGTGTAGAAACCAAGGACGATTAAAATCATCGAGCCGGATATGCCGGGCATGACTAAAGCGAAAGAAGATACGATGCCAGCTAATAAAATAAGGATATAGAGCCACCACGGGCGAGAGTCATAAAGTGATTGAATGTTGAGCTCAAAGAGAACAGATAAGGCTCCTAGTGCGACAGCAAAAACAATCGATATTATCATTGCGACGATGTGAACGGGTTTAATTTTAATGCCCTTTACTTCGTCAAAAATGCCGGGCATACCGCCTAAAATGAAACCGGCAAACAATGTCACCATGACAATCATGATATGTTCAAAGGCCAGCTTAAAAGGATACCAGCATATGAGGATGGCCAGTACCGCTCCAAGGACGATGGGTAACAAAGTTTTAAAAGAATCGACAAATCTCTTAGTCAAATTATTGATGGAGTTGATGATTTTATCGTAAAGGTTTAATAAAACAGCCATTGTTCCGCCGCTCACGCCGGGGATAATAAAAGCGACGCCAATCGCCAGGCCTTTGATGAGGTCGATGCCTTTTTCTTTAATATATTTTTTCATATTTCAAAATAAATATTACAACAATCGTTAGCGATAAGGTATAAACAAAGTATTTTTGCATGTCAGGCCCGCGAAGGATTGGTATAATAATTTGAGTGGAACAAACGATATGAAATTAATTGTTGGGCTGGGAAATCCCGGCAAAAAATACGAAAAGACGCGCCACAACCTCGGCTATCGCGTTATCGATCGCCTTGCCGATTCGCTCGGTTTTGACATCGACAAAGAGGCTTTTAACGGTTTCTATGCTAAAGAAAGCATCTTTGGAGAACAAGTTCTTTTGTTCAAGCCTACAACCTATATGAATATGTCGGGAACGGCCGTTCAGGAAATCGCCTCTTTTTTCAAAATTGAACTTCCAGACATTCTAATCATCTACGATGATATGGCATTGGAACCGGGAAGAATTCGCCTGCGTCCAGCGGGTTCAAGCGGTGGTCATAACGGGATTCAAAACATCATCGAAGTTTTCAAAACCGAAGATATTAAACGCATGCGAATAGGAATCGGAGAGCCAGAAAACAATGGCATTGACTATGTCCTTGGCAAACCGACAAAGGCACAAGCGGAATTAATCGATATTGCCATCGGTGAAGCCAGCGAAGCAATCAAAGATTATCTGCGAAATGGATTTACATCGGCCATGGCAAAATATAACTAGAGGAAACTCATCTGAGCGAATTACTGAAACGAATCGCCAAAACCAAAGCCGCCACCTCCCTCCTTGAAAGAAGAGGGTCTTTTGTCGTTGATGACACAATTGGCGTTTCCTTGCTTTTTGCTGGACTTTTCCACAAAAAACCCGCGAATTACGCGATTATTACATCCAATCTTTATAATGCGCAAAGCGTCTACGAGCTGTTGGGAGCGCTCATCGGGGATGATAACGTTTTGCTTTTCCCTAACGACGATTTATTGCGGGCGGAAACGATTACTTCTTCAAAAGAGTTGATGGCGCAGCGCCTTTATGTCATGAGCGAACTAAGGAAAAGCAAGAACAAAATATTAATTGCCCACACTTCATCGCTGACGAGGTTTATGCCGTCTCCTGAGCTCTTTGAAAGTCTGAGCTTTAATTTACGGGTTGGACAGAAAGTAAATCTCGTCGAACTCCGCCAAAAATTAGCCAGCGGCGGTTACGCCCGCGTCGGTAAAATTGATCAGAGCATGCAATTTGCCTCGCGCGGCGACATCCTAGATATTTTTAGCGTCAACAACCCCTTTCCGGTCCGCATCGAATTTTTCGATGATGAAATTGAATCAATTCGCACCTTTGATATCGCAACGCAGACATCAAATGAAAGACTGAGCGAGATTTCACTTACTCCGGCAAGCGATGTCATCTTCTCGGAAGAGGAAATATCTCGTCTCGAGGTCAACATTGAACAACAAGCGCTAAAAGACGCCACTCTTTTATCAAACGACGAAAAAGAACATTTAATGAGCGTGACAAAAGAGGATTTCGAAAGAATTAAAAGCGGACAAATTCACCCGCGCAATTATAAGTATTACGGGTATGCTCAACGCGAGCACTATTCAATCTTGGATTATGCTAATTTCGATATTATCTTTGCTGTCAATGAAGAGGCGATTATGGCGTCGTTAGAAATATCGGAGAATGAAGCCCGCGCATTTTTAGACGAACTCGTCGATGAAGGAAAGATTATCTCGCACCTTGCCATCTATCGCCCATGGAACGATATTTTTAAGAAACTGCCAAAACCTCTTTTTAGTAAAAAGTATGTGGAAAGTATCGATGACATCGAATTTAAAGTCCGACCGATTCTTTCCAGCAGCACCTCTTATATGAATATACTGCCTACCGTTCAATCTTATCTTTCCACCAATGAAAAGGTCGTTCTTGCCCTATCTAATAAGCAGCAGTTTGATACCGCAAAAAGCCTCGTGAAAGATGCCGACATAGTTTATGAAACGGTCGAAGCCCTGGAGCTTCCCAAAGGCAAGCTGGGGATGACCCTCTTTGATATCAACGAAGGTTTTGAACTCGTTGATGAGAGGATTTGTTATTTATCAAGCAAAGAATTACTGGGGTATAAAACGCATCGTTCGCGCTTCATGAATCGCTTTAAAGAATCGACAATTTTAAAATCGTTTGACGAACTAGAAAGCGGAGACTATGTCGTCCACGAATATAATGGCATCGGTCAGTTCATCGACATCGTCACTTTGGAAATCGATGGCAACAAGCGCGACTTTTTGCACATCGCTTATGCGGGTACCGATGTCTTGTACGTACCGCTTTCGCAGTTCCGTTTAATACGTAAATACGCCGGAAAAGAAGGGGCGACGCCAAAGTTAAATCGACTCGGCGGAAACGAATGGGAAAAAACCAAATCGCGCATTAAAAAACGTGTTAACGAACTGGCAGAAAGGCTGGTCGTCTTGTATAAGGAAAGAATCCGAATTCCGGGATATCCTTTTAAGAAAGACGATGAAATCCAAAAACTTTTTGAAGACGAATTCCCCTTTGAACTTACCGCTGATCAAAGCGAAGCGCTCGAAGAAATTAAGGCCGACATGGAGAAGTCCGAATCGATGGATCGGCTCCTCTGCGGAGATGTCGGGTTTGGCAAAACCGAGGTTGCTTTCCGGGCGGCATTTAAGGCTATTTCAAACGGGAAACAAGCGGCTATTTTGTGTCCGACAACCTTATTAGCTCGTCAGCATTATGAACGCGCCATCGAGCGTTTTGCAAATTTTGGTGTGCGAATTGCAGTTTTTTCTCGACTCATCTCCGAAGCGCAGCAGCGCAAATATCTCAAACAAGTTGAGAGTGGAGAAGTCAATCTTGTCATCGGCACGCACCGCCTTTTGTCCAAAGATATCGTCTTTAAGGATCTCGGTCTTCTGATTGTCGATGAAGAACAGCGTTTTGGCGTCGAGCAAAAAGAGCGCATAAAAGAGATCAAGATAAATGTCGATGTTCTGACTTTAAGCGCGACTCCCATTCCGCGGACATTGCAAATATCACTGCTGGGAATTCGCCAGCTTTCGCAGATTAATACCGCGCCGATTAACCGCATGCCCATTCAAACCTATGTGATGCAATACCGCGAGGATGTGATTAAAGAGTTGATTGAGCGTGAACTCAGCCGCGATGGTCAAGTCTTCTATGTTCACAACAAAGTCTCATCGATTTATCAAGTCGCCAACCGTTTGCAAAGGAAGATTTCCGCGGCGAAAATCGGAATTGTCCACGGCCAGATGGGACGAGAAGAAATCGAAGATGTGATGATGAATTTCTATGCCGGAAACTTGAACATTCTCGTCGCGACATCGATTATCGAAAACGGCATTGATATCGCCAACGCTAACTTAATAATTATCGAGGATGCCGATCATTTCGGTTTATCGCAACTCTATCAAATTAAAGGTCGTGTCGGTCGGGGCAGTCGCATCGCCTATGCCTATCTTTTTTATCGAGAATATAAAACGATCAACGATAAAGCCGTGAAACGCCTAAAGGCGATTCAGGATTTTACGGAACTGGGCAGCGGATACAAGATTGCCCAACGCGATTTGATGATTCGCGGTGCGGGCGATATTCTCGGTCCGGAACAAGCCGGCTTCATTGATTCGGTCGGTATCGATTTGTATTTAAAAATGCTCTCGGAAGCAATCGAAGAGAAGAAGACCGGCGTTCCGATTCAAGAGCCGCGCGCCGCCCATCTTTTTAATGTCGAAGCTTATATTCCGGCCAATTACGCCGAAAAGAAAGACAAGATTGAACTTTATCAAGAGATTGAGTCAGCCAAAAATCTTGAAACTTTGAGTAAAGTCAGCGCGAGAATGCGCGACGTTTATGGACGCATTCCCCGCGAAGTCGAAACGCTGCTCAGGCAGAGGCGGATAGATATGTTGGCATCAGGAAAAGCTTTTTCAGAAATTTTGGAATACGACGATGAAATTAACATCGTTCTATCAAAAGAATTCTCATCAATTAATGGTATTGGAAACGCCCTCTTTGAGAGAATCGTTCCGTATCTTACTAAAGTAAAAGTTTCTTATATTCAAAGAATTCTTAAGATTAAGATGCGAAAGAACGGCGACTGGATGAATGATTTGGAAGAACTTTTGACCATCATCGGCGAACTCTATAATGTTAGTGTTAAAAAACACTAGGGGTTGTAAAATAAAAATATGAGGTTGGATCGTTACCTAAAAGTATCGCGGTTAATAAAGCGACGGTCCGTCGCTAAAGATGTCGCCGGCGGCGGAAGAATTTTAATCAACGGAAAAACCGCCAAACCGTCAAGTGAAGTTAAAGTCGGCGATGAAATCGAAATGCACCTCGGTCGCAACACGATCGGAGTAAGAGTCCTGATGGTCAACGAACACGCCAGTTTGCAAGAAGCCGAAGATATGTATGAAATTCTCTATCAAGAGAATATTTTGGAAAGGAGATCATAGATGATTATCAATTATTCGTTTGACACAAACGCTACCTATCTCGTGGCCTGCTCATATGGTCCCGATTCGATGGCTCTCCTTCATCTGCTGATGCAGAAAACAGCAAAAATTGTCGTTTGCCACGTCAATTATCACAAGCGCAATATCAGCGACTTTGAGGAAGAATCTCTACGCGCTTACTGCCTTGAACACAACCTTGGTTTCGAGAAATTCGATGCTCCGAAAACAGCGACGGGCAATTTTCAATCCTGGGCTCGCGAACTCCGTTATCAATTCTTTGCCGATATGTATGAAAAGCATGAGGCCAGCGCCTTGTTTGTCGCTCATCAGCAAGACGATTTAATCGAGACCTACCTGATTCAAAAACAGCGTAACAGCCGTGTTAATTATTACGGAATCGAACCCGTTATTCTGATGAAAAATATGACGATTGTCCGCCCTTTGCTCTCTTTTTCCAAACAAGACCTGCTCGACTATTGCCACGAAAACAGAGTACCTTTTTCAATCGACATGAGCAATTTCGAAACCAAGTATTTGCGCAATAAAATAAGACTTCAGGTCGTCGCTAGGTTAACCGAAATCGAACGCTATCAAATCCTCAAGGAAATCAACGAAAATAACGATATGCTTCTCGCTCAAAAAAGCGAGGTCGCCAAAAAAGTTAAAGCCAAGAAAGAATTGTCAATTAAGTCACTGCTCGAACTTTCTGAAAAAGATTTTGCACGAGCAATTGATCAGTTTTTAAAAAACAGACGCATATTTGTTCCGATTAGCGCCTCCCAAATCGCCGAGATCAGAAAAGCCTGTCAGTCACAAACGCCGAACATCGAAATAAAGTTAAGCAATGAGATATCTTTATTCAAAGAATACGATGTTTTATCTCTAAGTGGCGCAAATCAGGCTTCGTATTCCTTTACTTTAGAGAAACCGGGAAGCCTCGAAACCGATTATTTTTCCCTTGACTTTAGCCACGGCGCCGAAGACCGAAATGTTCATGATGAAGATTATCCGCTGACGATCAGAACTTATAAACCGGGCGACAAATACGAAGTCGGCGGTCATTTATGTGCCGTCAGGCGCCTTTTTATCGACTGGAAAATGCCAACTCGCTTGCGCGCCACCTGGCCGCTCGTCGTCAACAAGGGCGGGACAATTATATATGTCCCGAGATATCGGAGAGATTTTGCCGGTGATAAGAAGACCAAATTCGAGATTAAGGTAGTATAACTACCTTTCTTCATTTGGCTTGCGTTTATTCAAAATATGCCAGTCAAAATATTTAATTATTTTGTTATGATTAATAACGTTCGTTGTTTATAATTTATGCTACTTGCGGTCTGACTACTGTCCAATCAGTCAAAATAAATCACCAAAACGAATATCGCCTCAGGAGGTCTTATGAACGAAGCAAAACCTAGAAAATCTATCTTTGGATACATACTGCCGTACTTGTTAATGGCTATAGCCATCTTTGCTTTTGTGTGGCTCATCATATCCATGCAAGGCAAACCCGAAGTCTGGTACTTGTCCGGCAATCCAGCCGCCGGCAACGACTTAGACACAAATCTTAAGTCATATGTCATAAAAACAGCGACGAGCAGTTCGGGCTACCAAACCACGAAAGTCAGTGGCATTTACCATGACCCCGCCAAAAACAAAGAAGGGTCATATGAGGTCATGATTCCTAACGAGTTATTTCATAATTCGTTTGCCGTTGTCGGTGAAACCGATGATCACCCCAGCTATTCGTCTATGTTCAAGGCCGAAATCGAAGAATACAATACGCTTTTCCCCAACGCCGATAACGGCGCCTTCTTTGTTGACTCCGATGCCTTTGAAGTCAGCTGGTGGCAGAATTGGGGTCCGACGATTTTACTTCTCGGCGGCGTAGTGATTGTTTCGCTCTTCTTTTTCTCGAGGCTGAATAATTCGGTTAACAGCTCAAACAGCAAGGCCATGGATTTCAATCGCTCACGCGCACGACGAGAGGACAGCACTAAAGTTCGCTTTAGCGATGTCGCTGGTTGCGATGAAGAAAAAGCGGAGATGGTCGAGATTGTTCAATATCTTAAAGAACCTCGCAAATTTGCCAAATTCGGTGCTAAACTGCCCAAAGGTGTGCTCCTTGTCGGGCCGCCCGGAACCGGTAAAACCCTTTTAGCAAAGGCCGTCGCCGGCGAAGCCGGTGTGCCTTTCTACTCGATTTCAGGTTCTGACTTTGTCGAGATGTTCGTCGGCGTCGGCGCCGGCCGCGTCCGCGATATGTTTCGCAAAGCCAAGCAGACCGCTCCCTGCCTTGTCTTCATCGATGAACTCGATGCCGTCGGTCGTCAAAGAGGCGCCGGCCTCGGCGGCGGCAACGACGAACGCGAGCAGACTCTCAACCAACTTCTCGTCGAAATGGATGGCTTCTCGGATAACTCCGGTATCATCGTCATCGCCGCGACCAACCGCGAAGATGTCCTTGACCCCGCGTTGCTTCGCGCCGGACGTTTTGATCGCCAGATTACAGTAAACCTTCCCGACCGCAGAGGACGCGAAGAAATCTTCAAAGTCCATGCCCGTGGCAAGACGATCGACGAGACGATTGATTTTGGTCAACTCGCCCGTCGCACCGTCGGTTTTTCAGGCGCCGATATCGCCAACATTTTAAACGAAGCGGCAATTCTTGCCGTCCGTGGCGGCAAAGATAAAGTAACCATTAAAGAAATCGATGAAGCCATCGATCGCCGCATCGCCGGCCCCGCCAAGAGCTCACGCGCTCTCAACCCTCATGAACGGCGCGCAATCGCCTTTCACGAAGCCGGTCACGCGATTATCGGTCTCAATTTAAAACATTCGGACAAAGTCCAAAAAATAACGATTATTCCTCGCGGCCGAACTGGCGGGCACGTCATGATGACCCCCGAAGAGGACCGTTTCTTATTAACTAAAAAAGAACTCGAAGCACGCATCATCGGCTATCTCGGCGGTCGCTCCTCTGAAGAAATATTCTTCGATGACATCTCGACCGGTGCCCACAACGACATCGAAGTCGCGACGCGCATCGCCCGATTGATGGTGACCGAATACGGAATGAGTTCGCTTGGGCCGATTCAATATGAAAAGGATTCCGGTTCCGTCTTCCTGGGCCGCGACTATACGTCGACTCAGAAAAACTTCTCGACGCAGATCGCCTTTGAAATCGACACTGAAGTGCGCCGCATCATCGCCGATGCCCACACGACAGCCAAAGCAATCATTACCGAGCATAAAGACGATGTCATTTTAATCGCCGAAACGCTCCTTGAAAAAGAGACGATTACGGCCGAAGAAATCGAATATCTTCTAAAGAATCGCTCGCTTCCGACGGAAGAGCCAAAACCGGGAGCGCCGCTCACTGTGGCGCCGGCCGCCGAAGGAGAAAGCAAATAGGAAGGGCAACCTTCCTTTTTTCGTATGTGGAAGATTGCCAATCTGGAAATTGAATCGCATGTCGTGCTTGGCCCGATGGCCGGAGTAACTTCCGAAGCCTACCGCAAGTTTCTTAAACCTTTTGGCGTCGGCCTCAGTTTTACGGAGATGGTAAGCGACTGCGGACTCTTCTACGGAAACGAAAATACACTTGCATATTTGCCTACCCAGAACACCGATAGGCCCGTCGGAATTCAACTCTTCGGAAGCAAGATTGAAAACATGCAAAAAGCCATCGAAATTATTCAAAAAGCCAATATTCCCTACGATTTTATCGATCTTAATTTCGGCTGTCCGGTTCCGAAAGTCACGAAGACAGGCGCGGGTTCTTCATGGCTAAAGAAGCCGCAAAAAATTGGCGAATACGTGTCTCAAATTGTCGCCCTTTCATCAAAGCCGGTGACCGCCAAAATCCGCTTGGGCTGGAATGATGAGCTCGTTAATTTTACTCAAGTGGTGGAACAGCTGGAGAAAGCCGGAGTTTCCGCCATTACCATCCATGCCCGAACAACCGAGCAGATGTATACCGGAAAAGCCGACTGGAATGCCCTTGCCGGACTTAAAATGCAGATGAAAATTCCGTTGATAATAAGCGGTGACATTTTCAGTCTTGATGATGCTATCAAAGCCCTTGAAGTCACAAAAGCCGATGCGGTGATGGTCGCTCGCGGAGCGATGGGAAAACCTCGTCTTGTCGAGCAAATTGACAAATATTTGCGAACTGGGGTTCGCCTTCCCGATGCGACGCTTTTTGAGCAAAGCGAGTATTTAAAAAAATATGCCCAGCTCCTCATTGAGGAAAAAGGAGAGAGGCAGGCGATGATGATTTTAAGGGGAATCGCCCCGCGCTTCTTTAATGGCTATCCCGGCATGAAGGGGCTAAAAAGTATCCTTTCCACAAATCTTGTAACGAAGGCCGACTTGGACACCATTTTGTCGCAAATTAACTAATGCATTGTTCGTTTTGAAATTGAAAGAGTAAATGATATGCTTATATAAGCAACAAGAGGAAATACTATGATAGACGATACACTAACCGACCAGGAACAAGTACGCCGCGAAAAACTCGATAAATACCGCGAATTAGGCGTTGATCCATTTGGCCAAAAATATGAAAAAAGTCATGACGTTTCAGAGATTCTCGGGCTTACCAAAGGCAAGACCAACGAGGAACTGGAAACTTTAAATCTCCGCGTTAAAGTCGCAGGACGCATTATGGCCATTCGTAGAATGGGTAAAGCCTCCTTTGTTAACATTAAAGATCGCAGCGGCTCGATTCAGGGTTATATCGGCATCGATATCGTCGGTGATAAAGCTTATGAAGTTTTTCGCCTCGCCGATCTAGGCGACATCATCGGACTATCCGGTCGCATCATGCTTACCCGCACCGGCGAAATTACCATACGCGTTGAAGAGTATGTCCATTTAACGAAGGCCCTTCGGCCCCTTCCTGAAAAGTTCCATGGTCTGACCGATGTCGAAGAGCGCTATCGCCGTCGCTATGTCGACTTAATCGTCAACGACGAATCACGCCGCATCGCTTTGCTCAGACCGCGCGTTATCAGGGCGATGCAAAACTATTTCGACAGCCAAGGTTTTGTCGAAGTGGAAACGAGCGTTCTCTCACCGATTCTCGGTGGCGCCAACGCCCGGCCTTTCGTCACTCACCACAACGCGCTAGACAAGGATTTTTACCTGCGCATTGCCACTGAGTTACCACTTAAAAAACTGATGGTCGGCGGCATCGAACGCGTCTATGAAATCGGCCGTCTTTTCCGCAACGAGGGCATGGATACCCGCCATAACCCAGAATTCACGACCGTCGAGCTCTATCAGGCTTTTGGCGATCTTCAAGACATGAGGCATCTAGCCGAAAACGTCCTGCGCGAAACAGCTCTTAAAGTATTGGGCACAACGCAAGTGCCGTGGGGCGATAAGATAATTGATCTCGGCTCGCCTTTTAGGTGGGTTTCCATGGTCGAACTCGTCAAGGAAAAAGCGGGCGTTGATTTTAATCAAGAAATGACATTTGAAGAAGCGAAAGCCATCGCTAAAAAGCACGATATTCACATCGAAAAACACATGACTGGCATCGGCCATATTATCAACGAATTCTTTGATAAGTATTGCGAAGATGATTTGATTCAGCCGACGTTTGTCCATTCCTATCCGATCGAGATTTCGCCCCTCACAAAAATGAGTCCTGATCCGCGTTTCGTCGAACGTTTTGAATTATTTGTTAACGGTACCGAATTTGCTAACGCCTACACCGAACTCAATGATCCCCTCGATCAGAAAGAGCGCTTCCTGGCCCAGCTGAAAGCCAAAGAGCTCGGCGACGAAGAAGCTAATGAGATGGACACCGATTTTCTCGAAGCCCTCGAATACGGAATGCCTCCCGCCGGCGGTATCGGCATGGGCATCGATCGCATCATCATGCTGATGGCCAATCAAACCTCCATCCGCGAAGTAATTCTTTTCCCTTGCATGAGGGATAAATAAACATTTTTCATCGCTCGCCCTTATATATCAGTCAAGGGAGGAGAGACAGACGGAAAAGCGATCTGACCCAATCGCTTGCGTTTGAGCTCGGTCGCACTGGCGTCCGGGCGCATTAATACTTTACTTTAGTTATAGTATATACTATGATTGTTTTGCGATATTTTTATCGCGTTCTCTCCGCTACTAGCAGATAGTAGCCGAATGACCAAAAGGGAGGTGTACTAATGCAAAAGTACGAAATCATGTACATCTTGAAAGCCGACCTCGAAGAGGCCGCCCGCCAAGATGAAATCTCCAAACTCCACGCCATTTTAACTAATCATGGCGCGTCAGTCACTGACATAAAGGAGTGGGGATTAAAAGATTTTGCCTATCCGATCAACGATTTAACGAAAGGCTATTACGTTGTCATCAAAGTGACAGCGGATCAACCGGCCTTGCTCGAATTCGGTCGCTTAGCCAGAATCGATGCCAACGTAATTCGTCATCTGATTACAGTTGACGCAAACTAAGGCAAGGAGGATTAAATAATGATTAATCGAGTCGTTTTAGTCGGCCGCCTGACACGCGATCCCGAACTCAGAAGGACATCCAACGAAACAGCCGTTGCTTCCTTCACAATTGCCGTCGACAATCGCATGAAAGGACCTGATGGTCAAAAGACTGCCAGCTTCATCAATTGCACGGTGTGGGGCGCCGCCGCCGACAATACCGCCAAATACACCCGCAAGGGTTCACTGGTCGGTGTCGAAGGCCGTCTCAATCAACGGAGCTATGATCGCCGCGACGGCACCAAAGCTTCTGTTCTCGAAGTTGTCTGCGATTCCGTTCAATTCCTTGAACCGAAAGGCGAACCTCGCCCCGAAGCAACAGGATTTACACCCGATGAACAGCCGGCCGAAGACAGCAAAAACTTAGACGCCATCAATATTGTTGATGACGACCTACCATTCTAGAAAGGACAAACAATGGGTTACAAAAAAGTAAGACCTCGCAAAAAGGTTTGCTATTTTACAAAAAATAAAATCACGCACATCGATTACAAAGATGTCGAACTGCTCTCCAGATTTATTACGCCTAACGGCAAAATCTCGCCGCGCCGCTCTACCGGAACGGCCGCCAGATATCAAAGAGAGCTCGCTAAAGCCATCAAAAACGCACGTTTCATGGCCCTTCTCCCTTACGTAATCGACTAAGCCGAAGAGAGCTCCTGATCGGGGCTCTTTTTTAATGCCCTCTTGCACGTAAATAAGCCGATTTCGCATAAATGCGACATGGTATTATGGCGAACCAAGTCAAGATTTCTTTATTAATACTTTATACTTTTTTAGTATTCGTTATTTGTTATAATTAGAGACAGCCGAGGGTAATATGACCAAAGAACTGAGAAAAATGAAAATCCGCGCTTTGTTTATCGTGGCGCTGGAATTAATAAGCGCTGCCGCTTTAGCGGTCTTTTACTTTTACGATTTCTTTAATTTCCGCGACATCTACATCATCGAATATCTTTTTGCCACTCTCGCCGGCTTTGTCGTCATCAATGTCTTGTTCATCTGGGTGATGCTCGTCCGCCTGTCCAAGATTCGCAAAAAGAGCGACTTGAAAGCTGCCGAATTAATTGGCAACGACGTTCAAGAAGCTTACAAGTTCGGCATGATCGGTCTCGTCGTCGTCGACGAAAACGACATTGTCTTATGGACCAACGATCTTTTCCAGGAACGGCAAATCGACTTGCTTGATATCAACATTCTCGAGTGGCAGCCCAACCTTCGCGAATTGCACGACGCCAGTCCGGATGTGGTGGTCAAAATCGAAGTCAACTCGCGTAACTATGACGTTAAATATTTAAGCGACGCCGGCCTTTATATCTTCAAAGATATGACCGAGTACGAATCAATTTTTGAATACTCCCGCGAACAGGCTCCCGTCCTCGGCATCATCATGCTCGATAATTACTCCGATGTCGCCGGAAATCTCGATGATGCGAATGACGTCATTTCTAAAGTCAAAAACCTCATCTTTGATTACGCCAAAGAATACGGCGTCTTGTTAAGGCGTTATCGCAATGACGCTTATTTTGCTCTGTGCAATTATAGCTCATTGAGCCGCATGAAAAAGGATCGCTTTTCGCTCCTTGAAAAAGTTCGCGAATTAGGCGCCAAGGAAGAAACTCCGCCGACGCTTTCAATCGGCCTCGCCCACGACTTTCCCGACGTCGTCAAACTTAACGAGATGGCCGGTAACGCCATCGACATCGCCATGTCGCGCGGCGGCGATCAGGTCGTCGTCTCTAAATACGGCGATGAACTGATTTTCTTCGGCGGCAAAAGCGAAGCCCAGGAAAAGCGCAATAAAGTTAAAGTCCGCGTCATGGCCGACTCCGTTTTATCTTTGATAAAGAACTCAAGCAATGTCATCATCATGGGCCACACCGCGATGGATATGGATGCCCTCGGCGCCTGCCTTGGCATGCGGGCAATCTGCGAATACTGCAACAAGTCATCGCACATTGTTTACGACCCGAAACTCTTGGAGCGGAAGACGAAATTCGCCTTGACGGGAGCCTTCTCGCGCGAGGAACTCGCCCGCATTACCATCTCGCCGAGCGACAGCGTTGATAAAGTTCGCTCCAACACCTTGGTCATCGTTTGCGATGTTCACCGCCCGAGCCTCACGATGGCGCCGAAATTACTGGAAAAAGCCACCAAGGTTATGGTCATTGACCATCACCGCCGGGCCGAAGAGTTTATTGAATCGCCCGTCTTCAGCTATGTTGAGCCAAGCGCCTCTTCAACATGCGAATTAGTCACTGAATTAATACGTTATTCTTCGGCTAATCCCCGCATTGAAATATCACCGACATATGCGACGATTATGCTTTCCGGCATCTTCCTCGACACCACTTATTTTAAATCGAAAAACACCGGCATTCGGACTTTCGAAGCTTCGATGGTTCTTAAAGAATACGGCGCGGATAACTCTGTCGCCGACGATTATTTAAAAGACGAATTCGAAGAATACTCGCTCGTCACCAAAATTATCTCCACCCTCAAGACTCCTCATTACGGCGTCGTTTATTGCGTTGCCGAGGAAAGTGAATTAATTGAGATATCAACCTTAGCAAAAGTCGCCAATCAATGCATGCAGATGAAGGGCGTTAACGCCGCCTTTGTCATCGGAAACACCGACGAAAAAGAAACGAGAATTTCGGCGCGAAGCGACGGCACGATCAACGTTCAGATGCTGGCCGAAAAGATGTTTGGCGGCGGCCATTTTACAATGGCGGGTGTATCATTTAAAAACGGGACGATCAAGAAAGCCGAAGAGAAACTTCTCGAGGTATTAAACGAATATTTAAACGATGCTCGTTCGCAAGAGCAGAAAGCGAGGGCATAACATGCGTGTTATTTTGTTGCAGGATGTAAAAAATGTCGGTAAAAAGGGTCAGTCCGTCGAAGTCAGCGACGGCTACGCTAGCAATTTTTTGATTCCCAGGCGCCTCGCCGTCATCGAAACGACGAGATCCGTCGAAGTTTTAAACAAGCAGATTCAAGACAAGAAAGACGCCGAAGCGGAAGCGAAAGCCCAGGCTCAGGAAGTCGCCAAGAAACTTGAAAAGATAACGCTTGAATTCGCCGTCCAAGTCGGCGCCGATCAGAAGATGTTCGGGGCGATTTCCGCCAAGCAGATCGAAGCCGAACTAAAGGGCAGACACAATATCGTGATCGACAAGCGCCGCTTTATCGACAAAGTCGCAATCAATAACTTAGGTTACAGCCGCCTTCGCCTCGACCTTTTTAAAGGTGTTGAAGGCATCGTTAATGTCCACGTCGTCAAGAAGGAGTAAGTATGGCTAAAGCACGGAATTCGCTACCAAATAACAATGAAGCCGAAAAGGCCGTCTTAGGGTCGATGCTCCTCTCCCCGCAAGCGGTGGTCGACGGTCTTGGTTCGCTTGCCTTTGAAGAATTCTTTGAGGGCAACTACGCCAACCGCACCGTCTTTAAGGCCATGCGCCAACTGCAGGATAAGCACATTCCCATCGATGTGCAAACCGTCACCGAGGAATTGATTAATTCTAAAGAATTAGACTCAATCGGAGGCACCGATTACCTCCTTGAATTATCGCAATCAGCCATCTCCTTATCTAATCTTGAGTTCTATATCAAAATCATTAAGGATCAAGCTGTTCTTCGCAATCTTTTATTAACCCTTCGCAAGATTGATGAAGAATATCTTGAAAAGCAAATTGATGATATCACCGACTTTGTCTCCGATGCCGAAGTCCGCGTCCGCAAGGTTACCGAAAAGCGCCGCGTCTCGAATTTTATCGGCAGCGGTGAACTCGCCGAACGCGTTCGCGAAAGCATCAACCTCCAAACGAAAAAAGCCACCGAAGACGGCGTGACCGGAATGAACACCGGCTACACCAGGCTAAATGCTCTTACGCAAGGTTTTCAAAAGGATAATTTAATCATTGTCGCCGCGCGTCCCGGCATGGGCAAAACAGCCTTTGCTTTAAATGTCGCCTTTAACGTCTCGCTTAAAAATAATCTTCCGGTTGCCATCTTCTCTCTTGAGATGTCCTCGGACTCACTGGCCAAGAGATTGGTTGCTAATCGCGCCTGCGTCCCGCTTGAGGATATCTCGCGCGGGTATTTGCCGCCCAAGAGCCGCGTCGCCATCGAAGAGGCCATTAATGTGATTTCGCGCTCGACGATTTTTATCGACGACACGCCCGGCATCAAACTAAATGACATCATCGCCAAATCGCGCAAATTACATAGCACGCACGGCGAGCTGGGATTAATTATCGTCGACTATATCGGCCTCATTACCAGCGGAGCGAAGAAGTTTGAAAACCGCCAGCAGGAAGTCAGTGAAATATCCCGTTCCTTAAAAGATTTGGCCCGCGAACTGAAAGTTCCGGTCATCGCCGTTTCCCAGCTCTCCCGCGAAGTTGAAAAGCGCGACGATAAGCGCCCGCAGCTCTCCGACCTGCGCGAATCCGGATCAATTGAGCAGGATGCCGACTTAGTCTTGCTTTTATTCCGCCGCGACTACTATGAGAGCATGGGTGTTAAACTCGGGGCCCGCCGCCGCAGATTCGGGGGAGACGGGCAGCCTGAAGAAAAGACTAAGGAAGATAAAATTCGCGAACTTGACGCCAAGCTTCCGGGCGATGCCTCGCTCGTAGAAATTTCGATTGCCAAGAACCGCAACGGCAAAGTCGGCGTGGTTCCCCTCCACTTCTTTAAAAGTTACGGGCGCTTTGACAATCCGACCCGCGAATACGAAGAAGATTTAGCCAGAATTGAAGCCGAGGACGGCGGATCAGCCTGATGCGCTTTTATATTATCGCCAGCGGCTCCAAAGGCAACGCCACCTTATTAGAACACGATGGTCGTGTTCTTTTAATCGATATGGGCATTACCTTATCGCGCCTTAAAAGCGAGTTGGAGTCCATCGGTTACAATATCAAAGATATTGAAGCCGTACTTTTTACTCACGAACACAGCGACCACGCCAGCGGAGCGCGCTTCTTTGATGAAGCAATAATTTACGCCACCGAAGGAACGCTCGGGGGTAGTAAGCATCACATTCTGAAACCTTATGAAAAGATAAATATTCTCGGTTTGAATGTCACCCCTCTGGCGACTTCGCATGATGCCTTTGCCCCGATTGGTTTTCTCTTTGAAAACAGCATCGAAAAGCTCGTCTATATGACCGACACCGGCTTTATCAGCGAAAAAAACCTCGAAGTCATGCGCAATGCCGACTACTATATAATTGAATCAAATCACAATATCAAAATGTTGCTGCAGACGAATCGCCCCGCCGAGTTAAAGCAGAGAATCCTCAGCGATTTCGGCCATCTGTCCAATGAAGACTCCGCTCTTTATATGAGCGAATTAATCGGCGACAAAACCAAGGAAATCGCGCTCGCTCATATATCCGAGGAAGCCAACGATAACGAGACGGCTCTTGGCACTTATCTACGAATCTTAAAAAAGCGTTTCGTCGACATCGACAAAATCCGCATCTACTGTGCAGAGCAGTGGTCGATGATTCAAGGAGGACAAGCCCGTGAAAATTAAAATTATCGCCGTCGGAAGCATCAAAGAAGATTATTGGCGCGTCGCCCTGGAAGAATACACAAACCGCCTTTCTTTGTACGCCAAGGTCGAGATTTGCGAAGTTAAAGATGAACCCGCGCCTCCGCACATGTCAAAAGTCCTTCAGGAAAAAGTAAAACTCAAAGAAGGCACAAAAATATTAAATAAAATTAAGTCAAAAGACTTGGTTGTCGCCGTCGATTTGAACGGCCCGCAAAGAGATAGCGAGACGTTTGCGAAATATCTCGACAGCCTCTTTGTTCGCGGCAACTCCGAAATCGTCTTTGTCATCGGCGGCTCCCTCGGCTTAAGCCCCGAGGTTCAAAGCCGGGCCGATGAAGTCGTCACCTTGAGCAAAATGACCTTTACGCATCAGATGACCCGCGTTATTTTGCTCGAGCAAATTTATCGCGCGTTTAAAATTAATCGCAACGAAACATATCACAAGTAAATTGGTGATTTAAGTTATATCTTTTGCGTCGATGTAGCAGACGCGGTTTTTGCCTTGGGACTTAGCTTTATATAAACTCTTATCGGCGCGTTTAATGAGGGTGACGCTCGTGTCCCCGAGCTCGTAAATGGCGACGCCGATGCTGATCGAAATTTTCCGCGGCTGAAACAGGTCATTTTCTTCAACCGTCCTTCGCAGCCCATCCGCGCATTTAAGGGCGGCCTCGGGAGTGGAAGACTCGCAGAAGACAATAAACTCCTCGCCTCCCCAGCGGCCGATATTGACGCGGTCGCGGCCCCTAATAAGATTTGAGAAGGCCTTCAGAGCCTGGTCGCCGGCGACATGCCCGAATTCGTCGTTGATTTGTTTAAAATCGTCGAAATCGACGACAAAAAGCGCAAATCCCGCACCTTTTTTGCCTTTTTCCAAACGCTTTTCCAGTTCTTCGTCAATCCATTTTCGATTATATAGTCCCGTCAGGGCATCGGTGATGGCAACTTCTTCAAGGGCCCGGTTTGTCTGTATCAGCATGCCGTGAGCTTCCACTAGAGATGTCTCGTAAACAAGGATTAAGGCCATTGATGAAAGCGATCCTAAAATGAAATTAGTCAGGGCGCCGAGATCGATTGTTATTTCGCCCACGATATCAGGCTGTAAAATCAGATAGACAATTGTGATGGCGAAGGCGATGGCAGAGACAATTGCGCCTTTGACACGCCCAATCAGATAGAAGGCGATGATTGAAACGACGGGGAATAAGTAAAGAACATAAGCGACGTTGATTGATAGTTCAAGGTAGACAAGATAAGTGATGAGAACAATGCCGACGAGGGCATAACAGGCGATGCTCGCCTTTTTCCAAATCAGATAGAAGATAAAGGTTAAAACGGTGGCGAGAAGCGAAAAAGAAAACCACAGCGTTCCGCCGAGCGACCAGAATATTCTGGTATTGATGATGATACCGAGCATAAAGCCGACGCTTAAAAACGAAAAAGTGACAAGGAGCAGGCGCTTCTTGTTAATTTTGGCGTATTCACTGAAACCGATATCTTTGTCTAGTTTTGGTTTTTCTTGCAATTCAATTAGTCCTCGTGAAAAAAATTATCAATTTTTATTATTTTACCACTTTTAACACATGTAAAGCGATAAATTGCCATCTCCGGCCTCTCGTGATAATAGCAACGTAAAAATCTTTAGTCCTTGTTTTATGAGCGACCCGCCTGTTCTTGCGTAATTTTTTGTAAAAATCAGATATAAAAAAAGTGCATAGCTGCACTTGCTTTTACTTAGTCGATGAGACCGTAATGTTTCATGGCGTTTGCCCATCCGTCTTCGTCGATGTCATCGGTGACATAGTCGGCGACGGCTTTGACTTGGGGCACGGCGTTACCCATCGCGATGGACGTGCCGGTAAACAGAAGCATGTCGACATCATTGGGATTATCACCAAGCGATAAAGCATTTTCCGGTTTCCAGCCGTAATGTTCCAAGACAGCCATAATTCCTTTGGCCTTGTCCGAATCTTTTGGCATGATATCGACGGCGAATTCATCCCAGCGCGCGCTCTTGCAATTATCAAGATGCGGCAGGAAGAGTGATTCATCGAGTTCATCGCAAAAAGCAATCATCTGATAGACGACGCGGTCGTAGTGATCGGGAAACGAACGCGGCTGCGGAAAGCGGGTTCCGAATTTTTCGTGAGCGCTGATGACGCGGTCATCAATAAAATTGATGTGCCCTTCTTTTTCTTCGATGAGGGTCAAGCCGAACTTTAAGCGCTTGGCGAACTTGATAATTGAATCGACGACATTTTCGGGAATCGGGTACTTGTAGATGATCTGATCGCCGATGATGGCGTTCGCGCCGTTCATGGTGATGAGGCCGTCAGGTTCGACTATGTCGAGAATTCCGGTCTTGCGAATCAGATAGTAGTTGCGACCCGAACACAAAAAGACGAGAACACCCTTTGCTTGAAGTTTTTTAATGGCCTCAATCGCGCTCTCCGGCACTTTTTTGCTCCGGTGCGAATAAAGTGTCATATCGATATCCGTAAAAACAATTTTGATATCTGGTTTTTCCATTGCTGCTCCTTTCTTTTTTATTTCGAGTTAGCTCGTTACTCTTCAGGCGGATTACGCTCCTTAGTCACCAGGTGCCTAGAAACCTTCTTAAGAAGCTCCGCATTATTATAAAAGAAACACGGCTATTAGTCAAAATCAATCACCATCTGGCAATACCTATGATACTTGCCGATGGAAGTGAAGCGCTATTTATTTCGTTCCCATCGGCATATTTTTGTCTTCAACCCCTGTTGTGAGGCAGCGATACAATTTGCAATTGTGGCACAAATAAGGCACAATATACACTAAGGTTATAACCATGAGACAAGCAGTCCTCGTCTACAATCTCGTCCACGAGACGAATCGCGAATGGGCCGAGCAAATCGACGCCTTTGTCGTCGCTTTTAAAAAGTGCGGTTTCGAACTCCTTCCGGTCTCTAGCGTCGATGCCTATGACTACATCAAACGCTATAAACGCTATATTAATTTTGTCTTGTACTGGGATAAAGACTTGTACTTGGCCGAGCTGCTCGAAGCGACCGGCGTACCGGTCTTCAATACGAGCACGGCAATTCGCGTCTGCGACGATAAAGCCCTGACCTATATCAAGCTGAAAAACCATCGCTTGCCCACTCCCAAAACGCTGGTGCTGCCCTTCACCTTCGGGCAGAACATCATTAAGTTTTATGATCGCATCAAGATGTTAATCGCCGAAAAAGGATTTGCCTATCCGTTCGTCTTGAAGCAGAGATTTGGCTCCTTTGGCGAACAGGTCTACCTGATCACCAGCGAAGTAATGTTTAAAAAGATGCTCCAGACTATTGGCGATAAGGAACTTTTAATTCAAGAATTCATCGAAGAGAGCTCCGGTCGCGACTTTCGCGTCAATGTCGTCGGAAGGGAAGCTGTCTCAATCGTCATGCGCGTCAATCAAGGCAATTTCCGCAGCAACGTCCATCAAGGGGGCATCATGTCGTCAGTACCTCATCCCGACCGCCGCATGCTCAAGCTGGCGGTGCAGGCCGCAAAAGCGGTGGGCGCCGACTTCGCCGGCGTCGACATCCTCGTCAATGCCGCGGGCGAGCCGCTGGTCATCGAAGTCAACTCGAATGCCCGCACGATAGCCGTCGAAGAAGCCAGCAAAGTCTACGTCTCGCTTTTTATCGCCCGGTACATCAAAAAACACTATAAACTCCGCAAATTAGACTTGTATTAACTGATAAATTCGAAAGGAGGCCTCTATGAACATCACAGTCATCGGCCAAGGATATGTTGGACTTGTCAATAGCGTGATCCTCGCCTCTTTTTTTCACAACGTGATCGGCCTGGATAACGACAAGAACAAAGTTGCGACCTTAAAACAGGGCATCGCGACGATTAAAGAACCAAATTTGCAATCGCTCATGAGCGACGCGAAAGACCGCCTTCGTTTTACGACGAACGCCAAAGACGCGATTCGCCCCAATAAAATCGTCTATGTCGCCGTCGATACTCCGGAAGGCAAAGACGGAAAACCGGATATGACGAATTTTAACGCCTGCCTTGACGATATTGCCAAAAACGCCATTCAGGATACATATGTCGTCATCCGGTCGACGGTACCGGTCGGCACGAATGCCCGCGCCAAAAAATATCTCGAAGAGAATAGCGAGCACAAATTTGAAGTCATCTCGAATCCCGAATTCTTAAGCCAGGGAAGCGCGATTGACGACATGCTCAACCCTTCTCGCGTCGTCATCGGCGTGACGAGTAAAGCCGGCGAAGATTTAATGTTGCAAATGTATACAAATTATCAGAAGCGCAAAATTCCGGTTTTGGTTACAACACCGGAAAGCGCCGAGCTAATCAAATATGCCTCCAATAACTTTTTGGCGATGAAAATCAGCTACATCAACGAAATCGCGCGCTTATGCGAGATGGTGGATGCCGACATCGAAGAAGTCGCCATCGGCATCGGCCTTGATCCCCGCATCGGCCGCAACTATTTAAAAGCCGGCATCGGCTATGGCGGCTCCTGCTTTCCTAAAGACACAAAAGCTTTAAGCTGGCTGGCGATGGACCGCGAAGTACCGCTCGAATTGGTGCGGGCCACAATCAAAGTCAATAACGAACAACCCGCCATCCTGATGCATAAAATCAACTCCCATTTCCGCAGCCTTTCGAATTTAACGATTGCCGTTCTCGGCGTGGCCTTTAAGGCGGGCACCGAAGATATCCGCAACTCACCGGCAACGGCCGTCGTCAAGTATCTGCTCGAGAAAAACGCCTATGTCAAAGTCTACGATGCCATGGCGATCGAAAACTTCCAGAAAGAGATGCAGCGCCACTCCCGCATCGAGTATTCAACCAGTATTCTCAATACCTTAAAAGATGCTGATGCAGTCGTTATTCTGACCGACGCCAAAGAACTCAGAGAATTAGACCGCAGCTGCTTCATCGACAACATGAAAAAGCCCGTCATCTTTGATGGCCGCAACCTTTATAAGCCGGCTAACATGGCGGGGACGACCTACTATTCCATCGGCCGCAGAACAATCAAATAAGCGACAAAAAAACCGAGGATTCGACCCTCGGTTTTTATTATGTCATCTTTAGAAATCGTCTAGGTCTTCAAAGTCTTCTTCGTATTCGTCTTCATCATCATCTTCCGGACAATCGCGATTGCCGTTTCCGTTGCCGCCGTTTCCGTTTCCGCGGTCATCGTCATCATCGTGTTCGCCGTGATGGTTGCCGTTTCCGTCGTGGTGATATTTATTGCCTCCGGAGAAATAGTATTCGATAATTTCCTGACCTAGATCATCGACGGTGACGTAGATGTGAATCACGCCCTTGCCTTCTGGCGTATCAAAACGAATCTTATAGTAGGTGCCGTCTTCGCCGACTTCCTGTTTGAACGAATAGCGGGAGCGGACATTATCTTTTACATCTTCGAGTTTAAGCATCGTCTGATTGTCTTCGACTTTGATCATCACCTTTTTACGAGCGATTAAATCGCGTCCGTTCCTTAAGAAATATTGGAATTTTTGCACATCTTCCTCGGCGTGGTGGGAGATGCGGAGCACGCGGCCGTCGTCGAGGCGGGCCCGGAAACCAAAACGGACTTCGTCTTCTTCGACCAGGCGGTAACCATTGACTTCGAATTCTTCATCCCCGATAACGGCTAAACCTACTAGAAGGGTGGATTCATCATCGCTGCGGGGATCTTCGCGGTGGCGGTAATTTTCACCATTTTGTTCGCCTTCCGGAATATCTTCGAGGACATCTTCGCCGGTATCATCGATGCCTTCGCCGATATCATCTTCGTCTTCGATGACAACTTCATTGAAATAAAGGGTGAATGTCGACTGTATCTTATCGACATCAGTCGTCGTAATCGTCAATTGGAAAGCGTATTCTTCGCGGTCGCTTGTTTCGGCCATCGCGACATTTAAGACGCCTTCCTCCGTCAATTCCTTGTAAAGCGTGAGGTAGTTATTGACGATGGCGAGCTCTTCGTCGGGAGTGATGTCTTCATCCACTCTTCCCAAAACTTGCGGAGCGCTTGCCAAACTGACTTCTTCAAGCATGCGAACGCCGGTGTAGGTGGCAAAGGCATACTGTGTGTCAGTATTTCTTAAATCGATGACCGGTTCATTATCGGGAACCGCGTTTTGCGGTGTGACGCCACAGGCGGCGAGCACAAAAAGGCTGGAAGCAACGAGCAAGGGTTTGAATGTTTTCATAAATATGTCCTCTACCATATAAATAGAATGACAGTAGTTTTTAATGATTATATTTTTTAAAAAGAAAAGGGAGAACCGATCTCCCTTCCCTGTTAATCAAAGATTAACTAGAAATCTAAGTCTTCAAAATCTTCTTCGTAATCAGCATCTTCTCCGCCGTCAGGCGTCTTTCCGTTTCCGGTTCCTTCGTTGCCGCTACCTTGTTTTTCTCCGGCGTGATTTCCCGTTCCGTCGTGATAATACATCTTGCCGCTTGAGAAATAGTATTCGAGAACCTCATTGCCTAAGTCATCTTCGCCGACATAAATATGAATGATGCCTCTTTGTTCCGGTGTCACAAAGCGGATTTTATAATAGAGACCATCTTCGAGTTCAACGCGGGTGAACGAATACTTTTCGGTAATGCCGTCGCGCGTATCGGTAAGCTTCAAGACCGACTTGTTGTCTTCGACTTTAATGATCATCTTTTTCTGAACGAGCAACGTGCGGCCGGTGCGGATAAAATAATTGAAGCGCTGGCCGGTCGCGTCGCTGACATGCGAGATGCGGACGACTCTTCCGTCATCGAGCCGGGCTCTGAAACCGAGGCGGACAGAATCTTCCTCAACCAGGCGATAGCCGTTGATCGCGATTTCTTCTTCACCGGTCATTAGTAAGCCGATCAGCAGAGTCGAATCTTCGATGTTGCGCTCTTCGTTGCGATTGCGGTAGACATAACCATCTTCAACAGGAGTGGTATCGGTGCTTCCGTAGTCGGTCTCGCCGCTGTCATCGATGTCTTCATCAATATCGTCTCCGACGTCAATCACCGCTTCATTGAAATACAAAGTGAATGTCGTGGTCGCTAAATCGATGTCGGTGGTCGTAATCGTGACTTGGAAAACATAGTCAGGACGATCGCTAGTCGTTTCGCTGACAACGCTTAGGGCCCCTGCATCAGTCAGTTGTTTATAGAGATTTAAATAGCGGTTGATGGTCGCCAGCTCCTCATCGGGATCAGATTCTTCATCGGCAACCCTTACGGCTCCTTGAACGATGGGAACCTCAACCTCCTGAAGAGCGAGAGCCCCGGTATAAGCAGCAAAAGCATACTGATTATCGATTGCAGCCAAATCGAGGGCCTCGGGATCAATGTTGGAAGTATTGTTGCTCGGATTACAAGCAGCTATCGCAAATGCGCATGTTGTTAAAAGCACGAATTTGGCGAGTTTCATATTCTCTACCTCCTAAAATATAAACAAACGATTATGTCATTTTAGTGAGTAGATATTCAGACACCAAAAAAGGAGAGCAAACTCTCCTTATTTTTTTGCATTACCCAGCAATTTACATCGCCGGCTTCAGCGATTTCATCGACATCCACATGATGCGGACGCCAATCAGCATGACGAAGATCATCACCGCGTATTCGGTGAAGATAAAACCGAAGATCAAGGCGAGCAAGGAAGGCGTGAAGGAGGCCCAGTAGGCGATCTTCTGCGTCTCCCAGAAAGTATAGATGCGGAAGGGATTGCGCTTGCCGCGGGTCAGGATAAAAATCATTAAACCCATGAAGAAGATCAGCAAGGCGTCGACGCCGATCATGATCAAAGTTGAATCGCGGGCGGTCACCATCTTTGTGTTGTAGTAGACGGCATCATAAACATCGTTCCATTTATTCTGGATTTGGCGGCGGTAGGCATCGATGCTAAGAAAACCGTTTGGCTCGCTGAATTTATCGTCATGGCTGGTCACATAAGTGACGCCATCGATTTCGACGGTGGCCAGCGATTTAAAATCAAAGCCCAAATCAAGTTTTAGATAATCGCCGGAGACGCCGGAGAGGGCGGTGGTGTTGCCGGGCTGAAAGAGCTGTCCGACCATTCTCTCGCGTCCGAAGATTAAATAACTTGTGCTGCGGGCGGTATCGGCTGCTTCGCGCCAGGAGCCATCAATCGGACTCTTGTTTTGCGAGACGAGAGTGTAATAATCGACGAATTCCTGACCGACCGCCTCGGTATAATAAACTTCAAAATCAACTTTGCTGTCGTTGTTAAGATGGACATATTGCTTATAGGCGTTAGCGGTATAGGCGGCTTCCCACTGCGATTTGTCAACCGCTAAAAAGCGGCCGTTTGCGTCTTCGCTAACAACCATCGAGAGATTATTGTCTGCGAGCGAATCGCTAAAAGCGACAATCGCGTTATCGTAATTATAAAGGTAATTGCCAGCTGTGAAGTCTGAGCCCTGAGCCTGAAGGGAGGTCACCATGATGGGAAGGACCGCCAGGACAAGGGACAAAACCGCGAAAATAATGGCAAAAAACCATCTCTTGGTGCGGCCGCCTTCTATACAAGCATCATTGTTGATGAGGCTCTTCATGATAAGTTTAAAGTTTTTCATATTTATCAATAATTCCAATCGCCTACATAGTTTATTATATATAAGGCTCATTTTCAAACACTATTAAACAATGGAAGATGTTGCTAAATGAATTGGTATAAACTATATTATGCGGAGAAGAAACGTGAGCGCAAAAATACGTCTGATCAGAATTACGAAGTGGATTGCGGTTTTGCTGTCTATCTTTTCGCTTGCGACAATCTTCTTTCCTTTTGCCACCGAGACGCTTTTAGACGGAACGGTCGTGAGCTATCCGACATGGATTGCCGTCTTCGGCGGCGAGTTCGCTTTTAGCGACACAACCCAAAACTACACGATTAATTTTCATGTTAACATCTATCTTTTAGTTACATACCAACTCGCGGGCTTAAGCTGTTTAGCCTTCTTTTTATCCAATCGCAAAAAGACAAATCTGATCTTCGCTCTCGTCATGGCCTTCATCAGCATGCTCGCGATGATTTTCATGCCTTATTTGGTGCGCCTGGCCACGCCGGGATTTCTCGTCTCGGGAGTTCAGATAAGCTATGGGCCCATCCTCGGCGCGAGCACCTTGCTCCTAACTCAGATCATCGCCCTCTTTCACATTCTGACCGACGACCGCTTCAACCGTTAATTTTGATTTAACTTCTCCTTCGACAAAATGTCGAAATAAGGTATAATGGGGCTCATGAAAAGTAGCAACAAAGTTTTTCTCCTGCTGGCCATCGCCAGTTTTTTAGTGGCCGGTTGCGGAAACACTAATATTTCCGGCGACACCTCTAACACGTCATCATCGGATATTGAAAGCGACAGCTCCCTTGACACGAGTTCAGACACTTCATTATCAACCTCAAGTGATCCTTCCTCTTCTCCTTCGACCAGCACCTCGCCTTCCGAAAGCAATCCCAACCCCGAGAATTCGAAAGCAATTGAAACGACCGTCCAGGCTTTGGCTCAGAAAAAGGCCACCGATACCAAAAATCTCTATCGCGTGACCGGCATCGCTCAATATGCCGGCTATTACAAAAAAGGATATTTTGACCTCGTCGATAACGGCTGGACGATTGTCGCCTTTGGCGTCAGCAGCAAAAACACCTGTATTAAACTATCCGGAACCACATATTCTTATACCCAAGACGATTCTTTTGCGAGCACCGGTATCCGGGCCGGAGACGAAATTACCTTAGAAGGGATTTTCACTTTTTATTCCTACTCAAATAGTTACGGTGTGCCAGAAATATCTGGCTATCCCACCAAAATTATCAGCAATGGATTAAGCGTTGTAACCGCGAAGTCCTATACCGCCCCCGAAACATACTCAGACTCATATTATAGTTCAATAAATGCGAATGATAGCGGCACATCATTAGGTACAAAACTTCATAATCTGATGATGTCCACACACAAAAAATATGTTTCGTATTCCAGCCTCACTACAACCTTGAAATCCACGGACAGCAAGTGCTTTTACACCGGACAAAGTTACAGCTCTTTTAACCGCGAGCATGTTTGGCCGCAGGCGAAGTCCAAAGACGGCACCACCCAGCTGTTTGGCGAATCTTATGCCGGAGCGGATATTCATCATATTCGCGCCTCGATAGACACCTATAATTCCTATCGCGGCAGCACGATGTTCGCTCCGATATTCGGCACGCCAAGGACAATAAATTACACCGGAGGCGGAGTCGTTAAATTTGGCTCGGGTAACAATTACGGCGTGACCGA
>ENA-UPXM01000331-UPXM01000331.1-activated-sludge-metagenome-genome-assembly--contig:-NODE-331-length-69596-cov-24.226528_pt1 | contig 69596 bp, 67 predicted proteins | sample MGYA00238178_ERZ772708 | MGnify/ENA primary metagenome ERZ772708 (study PRJEB29002, sample SAMN05720212) | activated sludge metagenome | isolation source: anaerobic digester from wastewater...
TGATATCGATACTGTGCAGAAAGACCGACAGAACCGTAAACATGGCCAATCCCATATTGGACGGCAGTATAGGGCATGATATACGGGTTAATATCATATTGGAGCCTATCTCCCATAACGGTCACAGTATAACCGTAAGAAGGTTTCCGGAAAAACAGATAACTTATGAGGATATGATAAGGGACGGTTTCTTTACAAAAGAGATATCGGATTTTCTGGACAATGCGGTCAAAGAGCGGCTGAACATATTTATATGCGGGGGAGCGGGATGCGGTAAAACGACATTATTGAACATATTGACAGGATTTGTTCCCAACAGTGAAAGAGTGATAACAATTGAGGATTCGGTAGAACTTATGATTGACCGTATAGACAACATAATTCGTTTAACATGCCGTAATCCCAACAATGAGGGAAAAGGCGAGATAAGCATGGACAGCCTCATACGTGCAAGTTTAAGAATGAGACCGGACAGAATTATAGTGGGGGAGATAAGAGGTAAAGAAGCTTTATACATGCTGCAGGCTATGAATACCGGTCATATAGGTTCCATATCCACAGGGCATGCCAATTCCTGTAAAGATGCATTTTCCCGCATAGAAACCATGGTACTGATGGAATGTGATATGCCTTTTTTGGCTATACGAAAGCAGATTTATGATGCCATCGACATTGTTATCTCGCTGCAAAGGATTGACGGAAAGAGAGTGCTTACAGAAATTGTACAGGTTACGGAGTTTGAAGACGGTGAGATTAAAACCGAGTGCTTGTTTACCTATGATATTGAATCGGGAAAGCATATCAAAGTCGGGGAAGCAACAAGGAGACGGAAATGAGATTTGAGTTTATAAAAAGGGCGGTAACAACCGGTCTTGTATATGCAATATGCGTCTATTTTCTCTATCTGTCTCTTCTTGTATCGGCAATAACGGGAATACTTGTTGCGGGAATATGTCTTCTTGATAAAAAATACATGAAAGAAACGATTCAAAAGAGGTACAGGGACGGTTTTTTAAGATTTTTGGAGATTCTGCTGTCTTACACTGCTATACCCTCTGATTTCCTACATGCGTTTTCCAAAGCGCTTCTGGAGTTCAAAAGAATATACCAAAAAGATTATATGCTTACATTAGTTGACAATGTTTACTCAAAAACAGTGGCAAATATGTCTACCGACAGTATTTTGCAATCTTTCGCAGAGCATCTGGATATTGAAGAAGCATACCTGTTTTGTGACAGTATCATCATTTGTGAGAAAAAAGGTGCGGATTTGAACAGGACTATAAAGGAGACCATTGCTTTTATAAAAGAAAAAAGAAGTATAGAACAGGAGATAGAAGTAATCACCGAAGAAAAGAAAACCGAGCGGTTTATTGTGAGCCTGTGTCCCTTCCTTATACTTGCCCTTTTCAATACCATGGGGACCGGATATCTGGATATTCTGTATGAAGGTCTTTTGGGCAGAGCTATAATGACTGCGGCGGGCATACTGTTCTTAATATCTTCATATCTTGCAAAAAAGATACTGGAGGTAAAGGTATGATACTTTTTGCGGTTTATGTTTTATTAATACTCTTTACCTTGCTTTATTCCAGGAAAGTGCGGTTTGATTTTCCTTTGTGTCATTGTACTTTCATGAAGGCGACATATAAGGCATTTGTTCCGTTGGCAAAAGTCGCTGCAAGATATACCGCTTCGGATAACCGACTGGATTTGCTGTATCCTAAGACAGCAAAAGAAGATTTACATATTGCCGATACCTGTTTAAAAATGAACATATTCGTTATTATGCTTTTTCTTCCGACAATTGCAATTGCATGTAAAGCATCTGCAGTGGTTACCGCTATATCGGTATTGCTTTGTTTCGCAAGTGTAAAGTGTGTGGATTTCGACATATCTAAAGTGTATGAAAATAAAAAGCAGGAGATTATTACGGATTTTTCGGTATTCTTAACCAAGCTGACATTGTGTCTAGGAGCGGGTATGACTCTTTATCAGGCTTTTACCCGACAGGATTATGACCTTCCGGATAGAACATTCAAGGCGCATCTGGACCGCCTCATAAACAATCTTACAATGCATTCCGACCCGGAATACTCCTTTCTGGAATTATCCCTTATGCTTCCCATACCGCAGATTAATGCTTTTTGTTCCATAATGATAACCGGTTTCAAGAATACCGAAGCGGGAATAAAAGATACTCTAAAAACATATACTTCATCTATATGGACGGAAAGAAGAAACAATGCCAAAAAAAGAGCGGAGCAATCGTCTGCAAAAGCGGTATTGGCTCTGGCAATAGGGCTGATAGGAATACTGTTGGTTCTTACCGCTCCCGCGATGATTATGCTTATGAGTATATAGGATAACCATAAAATCACTACCATATAGGTGAAGGAGGATAATATGAGAATAGAAAACGGAAAAAAAGGAATGGGTACGGTGGAAGTGATAATAATACTTGCCGTTCTGGTAGGTATAGCGTTAATCTTCCGGGAAGCCATAACAAACTTTGTGCAGGGGATAATTGACGGTACATTGAATAATCAGGGTATTTTGGAAAAGTTAAGGGTTAAATGACATGATAAGCGAGATAATACAGAGCAACCAAGACAGGATGTTGCTTGTCAGCGGTGACAAAATATTGTGTCCCGACCATATGATACAGATGCTGCAACATTGCTTTATTGATTGCTTACTGCCTTTGAAATACAATAAAGGTGATGAACTGATATTCGACACGCTTAACGGAACAAGTTTATCGGTATATCTTAAAAAGAAGGGATATTCTCCCGCTCTTTTAAAAAAGCTTTTATACAGTATAAAGGATATGATGCGGATAACAGGCTCCTATCTCATAGATGCCGAATATGTAGTTCCGGATACACGTTATATATATGTATTCAAGGATGAAACATTCAAATACATATTGGACCCTTTCAATAAGTACGACTTAAATAACGGTCTTAAACAGCTTGTCAGCGAAATAACCGAAGGTAATTATACCGAGAGAAGTATTAAAGAAGCTTTATCTTCTGAGCATTTTGATATAAACGGGATAATAAAGGATTCCCATGACGGAAATATTGATGTGCAGGAGAAAGTTTGTGAAGAACCTAAAAAAGCCGTATTTAAAAACATAGTAGATACCGACGACTGCATAATAATTGCCGATAAAGACATAACGGTGGGAAGACTCAAGTTGATTTGTGATTACCGACTTCCGGGCAAACTTGCTTCCTTAAGACATGCCCGTATGAGATATTCCCATGATACTGTATATGTTAGGGATCTTGGCAGCAAATACGGCACTTACTTAAACGGTGATAGGATTAAGCCGGAAAGTTTTGTTAAAGTTAAAAGGGGGGATATAGTTTCTTTCGGAGAGGATGAATATATATTAATAAGCTGATAACTGTTTATTAATATATATAGTTGAGTTTGGTAATTTGATAAATTGCTTTTAATTTAGTGTGGATATATGTTATTATTTGTGATAGAATTCCTTTAAATAAAAACAGAGGAGATATCCCATGTTAGCCATAGGTTGTGACCATGCGGGTTTTACGCTGAAAAGCGAGATACTCCCGTATCTCGAGCAAAAGAACATACCGTATCGGGATTTCGGATCTTACAGCGAAGATTCCTGTCATTTTCCTTTTTATGCCTCTTTAGTAGCATCATCCGTTCAGAAGAACGAGTGTGAAAGAGGTATTTTAATATGCGGAACCGGAATAGGTATGAGCATTGCGGCAAACAAGTTCAAGGGTATAAGGGCGGCATTGTGTATGGACGAATATCAGGCAAGTATGGCAAAGCGCCACAATAATGCCAACATACTGGTGCTTGCAGGCAGAATTACTCCGAAAGATATGGCGCATAAGATTATAGACATATGGCTTAACGAAACTTACCTTGAAGGAAAATACGAATTAAGGAACGGATTGATCCGCAGGATAGAAGAAGGAGGAAGTATGTCCGGAACCAATTATATGGACATGGCATTCGTATTCGATCACCCTCTTATACAACATAAGATATCCATTATGAGGGATAAGAATACAAATACTAAGGAATTCAGAGAGCTTGTAACCGAAGTATCCACATTGATGGGATATGAGGTTACGCGAGAGTTGCCGCTGGAGCAGGTTGAGGTAGAGACACCGATAGCAAAAACTACCGTAAAGGTGCTTTCGGGGAAAAGTGTGGGATTTGTTCCTATACTGAGAGCGGGATTGGGTATGGTTGACGGTCTGTTGACTTTGATTCCCACCGCGAAGATAGGGCATATAGGGTTATACAGAGATCATGAGACATTGCAACCGGTCGAGTATTACTGCAAACTTCCGGAAGATGCTCATGAAAGAATGATTATACTGCTTGACCCTATGCTTGCAACGGGAGGATCTGCCTCGGCTGCCATAGGGTTCTTAAAGCAAAGAGGAGTCAAGAATATTAAGCTTATGAGTATAATTGCAGCACCTGAGGGCATAAAGAAAGTCCATGATGACCATCCCGATGTAAACATATATTGTGCATGTGTTGATAAAGCCTTGAATGATGATGCTTACATCGTACCGGGATTAGGTGATGCCGGAGACAGATTGTTTGGTACGAAGTAATGGAAAGACCTTCTTGGGATGAATATTTCATGCAAGTGGTTCATCTTGTCAAAACCCGTTCCACCTGTTTGAGACGTGCGGTAGGTGCCGTTATTGTTAAGGACAAAAGGATACTGGCTACAGGGTATAACGGCGCACCTGTCGGATGTAAACACTGTGAAGAAACGGGATGTTTAAGACAAAAAATGAATGTTCCGTCGGGGGAGAAACATGAATTATGCCGTGCTATACATGCCGAGCAGAATGCCGTTGTACAGGCTGCAAAGGCCGGAATATCCATAGACGGCTCCACAATATATGTTTCCGTACAGCCGTGTGTAATATGCGCAAAACTGCTTATAAATGCCGGTATAAAGAGAATAGTATTTGAAGGGGATTATCCCGATGCATTGTCAAAGGAGCTTTTAGAGGAAGCAGGCATTGAGCTGGTAAAGTACGGAGGTTAATTTGAGTTATATATACACCTTCTTAGCTTCATTCATTATTGCATTGGTTTTCTGTCCTTTAGTGATAAAGTTTGCCAAAGCTAAGAAAATATTAAAATATCCCAGAAGAAACAGGGATGTTCATACCGAGCCGGTACCGCTTCTCGGCGGTATTGCCATAATAATTTCTTTCGGCCTCTCGGTTTTCGGGAATTACATTTTCAATCCCAATTTTATTGTTACCAACGAGGTAATAGGTTTGGCGGTCGGTATAGTAATCATATCGGTTATGGGTATATTGGATGATATATATGACTTAAAGCCTGTTATAAAAGTGGTATTCCAGGTTACAGCGGCAGTTGCTACCGTTGCCATATCGGGATCCAAGATTGCATATTTCACCAATCTGGGGACCAATAATAACCTTGTTCATCTGCCGGATATAATATCCTTTATAGCTACCGTTGCATGGATATTCATGCTCACCAACGCTTTCAATATTATAGACGGATTGGACGGTCTTACTGCGGGAACCACCGTAATATGCAGTCTCACTCTTTTCTTTGTTACCTTTGTGCGACCGGATGCGGGGTTGGTAGGTGAATATATTCCCATTCTCCTTATAGCCTTAAGCGGTGCCGCTGCGGGCTTTTTACCCTTCAATTTCAATCCGGCAAAACTGTATTTAGGAGAAACAGGAGCGGCCTTTACCGGTTTTTGTATTGCGGTTTTATCCGTTCAGGGTACAATGAAGGCTCATGCCGCCATAGCGGTCTTTATTCCTCTTGTTGCCATGGGATTGCCGGTATTGGATATATCCTTGGCATATTTTAGAAGAATAATCATGAAAAAACCCATTGCGGAAGGAGACAGGGATCATATACATCACAGACTTATGAAAATGGGATTATCACAGCGAAAAACCGTACTAATTCTGTATTTGATAGATATAGTGTTCGGAATAACGGCTTTTTTACTTTCCGGCCAGCAGTACAGCAGATTCTGGTTATATTTCGCCATCATAATCATTCTGATGGGTTTATCGGTATTTTTCCTATACAAGCCGTTACTCAGGCAGGCTGCTAAAAACGGCAATACGGAAGTCATGGAGGAGGAACAAAGCAATGATTAAAATAATGTCGGTATTCGGCACCAGACCGGATACAATAAAAATGGCTCCTTTAGTGAATCTTCTGGACAAAGAGAAAGAAATAGATCATATAGTATGCGTGTCGGGGCAGCATAGAGAAATGGTCAATGAGATACTGGATATATTTAAAATAACACCGAAATATGACCTGGATATAATGAGAGAGAGACAAACGCTGGAGCATGTCACCTCGTCGATACTGATGAAATTGTCCGATATCCTGTCAAAGGAGCAACCGGATATGATATTGGTTCACGGAGACACCAACACCTGTCTTTCCGCATCGCTTGCCGCTTTTTATAAAAAAATACCCATTGGACATGTGGAAGCGGGATTGAGAACCGATGACATATATTCGCCGTATCCCGAGGAATTTGTCAGAAGAACGGTGGATTCCATATCCTCACTGTATTTCTGTCCTACTATAAACAATGCGGACAATCTTATCAAAGAGAATATAAGCAAAGACAGAATATATATTACCGGAAATACGGTTATAGACACTTTGCAGACAACGGTAAAAAAAGACTATACATTCAAAGAACCGTTACTTAACAGTATAGATTATAATAACAAAAGAATAATACCGATAACGGCCCACAGAAGGGAAAATATAGGAGTAAACTTAGAAAACATATGTAATGCCGTAAAAACTCTTGCATCAAAATATCCCGATGCCCACTTTATATACACGGTGCATCCCAATCCCGCAGTAAAGAATACGGCAAACAGGATACTGGAAGGTATAGATAATGTATCGTTACTGCCACCCCTTATATTCACCGATCTTCATAACCTTATCGCAAGAGCATATTTCGTTATGACCGATTCGGGCGGATTGCAGGAAGAAGCACCTTCATTGGGAGTACCCGTGCTTGTGCTGAGAAGAGAAACCGAACGCCCCGAGGCGGTACAGGCGGGAACGGTAAAACTGACCGGTGTAGAATATAAAAATATAGTACGGGACGGCAGAATGCTGTTTGAAAATAAATCGGTGTACAACAAGATGAGTAATGCCGTTAATCCGTACGGTGACGGTAAGGCTTCCCGAAGAATAGTGGACGCAATAAAAGAGTATTTTAAAAATTTGTAGCTAAGCAACAAGATGCAACGTTGTTGCATTTCAGTTCGTAATGATTTACGGATATTAATGTATAATTTATGAGTTGCTTTGTTTTTATGATGTTTTTTTATTTAATTGCAATTAATGTATAATATAAGTGAATATTAAGAGGTGGAAATGTTAGGAAAATTAAAAGAAATAGAGATTAAATATGAAGATATAAGCAGACAACTGACCGACCCGGCTGTAATATCCGACCAGGAGCAGTATGTGGCATTAATGAAGGAACTTAACGGGATTTCGGAAATAGTTAAGGTTTACAGGGAGTATGTCCAAACTGCAAAAGAAATTGACGATATATATATTATGCTTAAAGAAAACTCCGATGATGCCGATTTTAAGCAATTACTGCAAGAGGAACTGGCTCAACTGGAAGAAAAGAAGCCTGCCTTGGAACAGCAGCTTAAGATACTGTTGCTTCCCGTCGATCCCAATGATACAAAAAACGTAATAATAGAGATACGAGGCGGTGCCGGCGGAGATGAAGCCGCACTTTTTGCTGCCGATTTGTTAAGAATGTATACCATGTATGCCGAAGCTAAAAAATGGAAGACCGAGATATTGGACCTTAACGAGATAGGTATAGGAGGAATTAAGGAAGTGGTATTTTCCATAACGGGACAGGGTGCATACAGCAGATTCAAATATGAAAGCGGAGTGCACAGGGTACAAAGAGTCCCCGAAACCGAGTCGCAGGGCAGAATACACACCTCCACCGTTACCGTAGCGGTATTACCGGAAGCGGAAGAAGTGGATGTGGAGATAAACATGAATGATGTTCAGATAGATACATACAGATCGTCAGGAGCGGGAGGGCAGCATGTAAATAAGACCGATTCGGCAATAAGACTGACCCATATCCCTACCGGTATTGTAGTGGCCTGTCAGGACGAACGAAGTCAGCATAAGAACAGGGATAAGGCTTTCAAGATACTGAGAAGTAAGCTGTATGAGATTGCACAGGAAAATCAGGATAAGGAGATTGCCGAGAACAGAAAGAGTCAGGTCGGTACCGGCGACAGAAGTGAAAGAATAAGGACATATAACTTCCCGCAGGGAAGGGTAACCGATCACAGAATAGGACTCACGTTATATAAAATAGAGGCGGTTATGAACGGAGATCTGGATGAATTGATGGATGCTCTGATAACGGAGGATCAGGCAAGAAAACTGTTAAGTCAAAATGAACAAGATTAATACAAAACTGGTGGATATTCCCGATGAGATCAGCCTGAAATATTGTGCGGATGTTATAAAAAGAGGCGGTACTGTGGCTTTTCCCACGGAAACCGTTTACGGATTGGGTGCCGACGGCTTAAACAGCGGTGCCGTGGAAAAGATATTCATTGCAAAAGGACGACCCAACGATAATCCTCTTATTCTTCATATACATGATATTTCGGTACTGGACAAATATGTTAAGGAAGTTCCGAAAACATTAACCGTACTATCCAAACTGTATATGCCCGGCCCCTTGACGGTGGTATTAAAAAAAAGAAGTATTGTGCCTGACAGCGTTACCGCAAATCTTGACACCGTTGCTATAAGAGTTCCCGACAACGAAATAGCATTGAAGCTTATAGAATATTCCGATACCGCAATAGCGGCACCCAGTGCAAATATCTCCGGTAAGCCCAGCCCTACAATGTTTGAGCATGTAGTGGCCGATATGTCCGGAAAGGTGGACGCTATTATTAACGGAGGCAAATGCAGAATAGGTGTGGAGTCCACCGTTTTGGATTTGACATCGGACAGACCGGTTATCTTGCGTCCGGGAGGGGTTCCGTATGACAGTCTGAAACTGGTTATAAAGGATTTGGAGGCGGCATATGCGCTAAATACCGATACTCCCAAATCACCCGGAATGAAGTATAAGCATTATGCTCCCAAGGCGGATATGGTAATAGTAAAAGGGGAGACGCATAAAGTTTTGGAAACTGTCAATAAAATATCAGGTGATGATTACGGTGTGCTTTGTTGTAAGGAAACATTTGACAGATATAATACCCACAATAAGCTTTGTGCCGGAAGTATTAATAATCCTTCGGAAATAGCATCCAACATATTTGAATGTTTGCGGCTTTTTGACATGATGCGGATTAAAAGGATTTATTGCGAGTATTTTGACACTAAAGACATAGGTGAAGCGGTGATGAACAGGCTGCTGAAGGCGGCTTCACAGAATGTGATAGAGGTCTGATATGGCGCAGATTTTAGAAGCCGCAATGATTATATGTTTCGGTATTTCCTGGCCGGTAAATATAGCGAAATCTTTAAAATCCAAAACGGCAAAAGGCAAAAGTATTGTCTTTTTATTCTTCATCCTTATTGGCTACTTATGTGCAATTGCGGGTAAGATAATTTCCAACAAGATTAACTGGGTTTTCTGGTTCTATGTTGTGAACACACTCATGGTTTCTTTGGACATAATTGTATATTTTAATAACAGGAAGAGAGATAAAGAAAAGGATGAAAATACTCACAATAGGTAACAGTTTCTCGCAGGATGCAACCGCATATATAGAAAGAATAGCACTGTCGGATATATATGTAAGAAATCTCTTTATACCGGGATGTGACTTGAAAATGCATTGCGAAAATATTAAAACAAACGAAAAAGCATATGAGTATCAGAAAAACGGTAAAAAATTATGCATGATATCCTTGGAAAAAGCCCTAAATAAAGAGCAATGGGATGTTATTACGATACAGCAGGTCAGTCATCTTAGCGGTATATTGAACAGCTATTTTCCGTACATTTCCGAACTTATAAAATATATAAGACAGAATGTCCCGGATGCAAAAATAATGTTACATAAAACATGGCCGTATGCTCACGGGTGCCTTCATTCGGGATTTTCCGATTACAACAATAATACAAAAACAATGTATGACAGCATAAACAGGACGGTAAAGATTATTTCCGCTCAGTTTAATATACCGGTAATAAATACCGGAGATTGTATATATAATGCATATACGGAATGCCTGTTCAATCCCGACTATGAAGGTATATCACTCTTCCGTGACGGGTTTCATCTGTCCATACCGCATGGAAGGTATCTTGCGGCACTGTGCTTCTATTTGCACTTCTACAATAAAGACCGAATAAACTTAAAATACCTGCCTAAAGGTATGACACATAAGCAAAGGGATTGCCTGCAGTCTCTTGCCATGAAGCACTGACGGAAAGTTTGCGAATGTATTGCTAATCACAATTCAATTTGCTATAATGTAAGCGAAAGGGGGAGCAATATATATGGTAAGAACATCAAATATATATGTAAGAGTAGAGCCTTATATCAAAGAACAGGCAGAAGAAATACTGGAAAAACTCGGAATACCAATGTCAAATGCCGTATCAATTTTTTTGCGACAGGTTGTCATGCATAACGGTTTACCTTTTGACATCAAAATACCTGATTCTAAACCGCTTTCTTTGCCTATTTTATCAGAAGCGGAATTTAATATGGAAATGTTAAAGGCTCATAATGACTTTGAAAACGGAAGAATATACAGTTTGGAAGAAGTGGAAGATGAGTTAAAGAAAGAGTTAGGAAAATGAAATTTAAGATAATATTTTCTGAAAATGCTAAAAAAGATTTAATAAGCATTGTAAGATATATTTCAGAGGAGTTGTTGGAACCCGTAACTGCTGAAAAATTATCACAGAGAATATTAAAAGCTATAAAATCTCTTAATGAATTTCCGATGCGGCATAGATTATGTGATTGCAAAGAGTGGAAAGATAAAGGCCTTAGAGTTTTACCTGTAGAAAATTATCTTGTTTTTTATATCCCGGATGAAATAGCGCATAATGTAAAAATATATCGAGTAATCTATGGTAAAAGGGATATAGAAAATCAATTAAAAGATAGAATTGCATTTGACGAATAGTATAAAATCATCAGACAGTCAATACAAATTCTCTGCTTCCGTCTTTACTTAAATGTATTTTATGGTCGGTTTTTTTGTCATCTGCAATAACTTCTATATCATATTCTCCGAAAAACCCGTTAAATAAGCATTCATTCTTATTAAATTTCAAATCCGTATGCCACTCTTTGTTTATCAGGTTATTTATAGCATGATAAACCGGTTTCTTACTCATATCATAATTCAATAACCCGCCGCCGTAATAGTTTTCTCCTTCCGCGCTTCCCAAAGGTGCGTATGCTGCAGTTCCGTCCACTAAGTTCCACCAAACAATGGATTCCATATAGGGGTGGCTGAACCAGACTTTGTACAACCATTCAGTTAATTTTGCTTGAACCTCTTTATTCTCATCTGTCAGACCGAATGCCGGAACGGTTACTTCCGAAACATGCATCGGTTTATGGAATTTTCCGTATGTATCCATAACATTGAATAAGCAGGTAGGATTAAGTAATATCTCCGCTTCTCTTTCCAATCTTTCAGGTGTTTTGAACAGATGGTATTGGAATCCTATTGCATCAATTCTTTTACCTTTCATGAGCATGTTTTCAATCTGCAGGTAATAAGGGCTCAACTCCCATATAAATTCCGACCAGCAAAATCTTAACGTGTCGTTTATAAAAAGACGGTTCTTGGAAAAATATCTGTCCGCTAAATCAAAGATGCGGTTTACATAGTCATAGGGAAGCTGATAATTTTCCCGGTGAGGAGGACGGGATAATGATTCATTTACAACGTCCCAATCACGAATACGGTCTTTAAATACCTCTGCTATCTCAAAAAGTCTGCGTTCTATCCGATAGTATACTTCATTCTTGTCCTGCACGAGCCATTGGGGTAAAAACAGATGCCAGAATAACGGGTGTCCTTTTACATCAATGTTATTCTCCCCGCAATATTTCAATATCTTTTCAATAGACGGTCTGCGATAAACATTAACCGGATTTTTCCCTAATCTCGGTTCTCCGTCTTTCAACTCAAAATCCTGCCAATAAAACGGTGCAACGGTATAGTTAAAAAGCTTTTTAAACTCTTTTCTGTACGCTTTATTATGTTCCTCGTCCGGGAATTGATCCAGCATAAATATATTACACCCGAACTTAAAATCATGCGTTTTTTGCTTTATGCGACCTTTAACATTTTTTATTAACTCTCCTTGGCTGTTAACTACCTTTATTTTTGCAAAGGCTTTACGGTATTTTTGAATATCGCCTTCTATTCTTTTGTTGCTCTGTACTTTCTGTTCTTCAAAAAATCTTAATAATGTATGACTCATTACTTGCTCCTTTCAAATTACAGGCATTTCCCGCCGTCTATATATATACTCTGACCTGTGATGTACCTTCCTTCTTCCGAACAAAGTAAAGATACAATACCGGCACAGTCGGCGGGTTCACCGATAAAGCCGGCCGGAATGGAATCTGTCACTTTTTTATAATATTCTTTATCTTTCAAAACATCCTTGTTGCGGTCGGTATTAATAGCACCCGGTGCAACATTGTTAACAGTGATTCCGTCTTTTGCCAACTGAACCGCCAAGGATTTTACCATATTGGTTTGCGCGGCTTTAGATGCCGAATAAACCAACATGTCCGGATGCGGTTTTGCTTCCTGTACACTTCCTATCGTTATTATTCTTCCCCAATGTTTTTTACGCATATACGGTACTGCTTGCTGAATAAGTAACATGCTTGCACACAGATTGCAATTAATCTGATCGTAAAATTCCTCAAGTGATATGTTTTCCCATTGTCTTCTGTATTGAACCGATGCATTCAACACTAAAATATCAACACCGCCTATTTTTTCGACCAAACCTTCTAATGTTTCCGGTTTGCATAAATCCGCTTGTATGATTGAACAGGAGCCGCCAGAAGCCTCAATCTGTTTCTTAACTTGTTCCGCACTTTTTACATTACCTAAATAATGTACAATGATATCCGCTCCGTTTTTAGCAAGCTCGATAGCGATTGCTCTTCCGATGCCGCGACCGGAACCGGTAATGAGTGCTCTTTTTCCGCTTAATTTATGTTGCATATTTATTCTCCCCTTAATAATTCGGAAATAGTATATTCTTTATTGAACTCCATAATAAAGCCGTTATCAATCTTTGATGTGTATTTTTCAGGATCTTCCGTATTGCTTGCAAACATACCGTAATGGGTCGGTACTCCTACCAAAGGATTGATAATCTTTGTCAGCTTAGCTGCCTCGTCTGCATTCATGTTTCCCAGTTTTCCGTTAATACATACAAACATTACGGTAATCCCTGATTCTTTCAACTCTTCCAATTTCTCATGGTACAAGGTATCACCGGAAAAATACAGTTTTATTGAATCCTGTTCCGCTATGATTCCGATGGCATCTACCGAATGATTGGCAAAGACCGCTGTTATCTGGAACTTTCCGGCTGATATTTGTTCTCCTGCATCTATGGTTTTAATATTTTTACATCCCAGTGCCGAAAGACGTTCTTTGCAGGAAGAAGGTGCTATAAAGCAAACAGTGTCCTTATTCATTCTTTCAATTGTTTCGGGATCAATGTGGTCCAGATGGTCATGTGTACAGATAACATAATCTGCATTAATATCTTCCGGTTGTATAGGAGACGGCACTAATCTCGGGCGATTTGCAACTTTATTTACAATATCCGATAAATACGGGTCGATTATAATTTCTGTAGTATCGTCCTCTAAAATATATCCGCTTTGCCCGATCCAACGTAGTTTCATCAAATACCTCTACAATGCTGTCTGCGTATCGTTCGGATCGCCGTGTTTAGCCATGTAATATTCTTGTGACCAATCAATATCACGATAATTCTTACCGCGCTCATCATTTTGTATAAAGTCTACCAGCATATCCAGCATTTCCACAGTCCATGTATTCCGGTCTATCTGAGCTGTAGTAAATCTATTCTGCTTTATCATTTCAAAGCCGAATTCATCTTTGATATGTGTCTTAGCCGCACCTTCCACAACCTCGGCAACCAAGTGGCTTGGAATGAATAATACTCCTCCTCCCGCTCCGAAAACAATATCTCCGGGAAGACATATGGCATTACCTATTCTGGTCGGTGTGTTAAAGCCTGTCATAACGCATTCCCGGATAGGAGTGGGGTCAATACCGCGATAATATACCTGAATCCCTTCCGCCTGCTTCATCTGTTCTACATCGCGAATGCCGCCCCAGATAACACCGCCTCCGGTTTTTGTTCTGTTTTTAATAGCTGTTGTAAGGTTTCCTCCCAAAAAAGTACCTTTATAAACCTTATCATACATGTCCGCTACAACTACATCACCCTCAACCAGGCTGTCGATTACCCACTGATTGTAATTACCTTTTCTTCCTTCGTTTGAACCTATCCTAAACATTATTTCATGCAAATCCGGTCGTGTAGGACAAAATGTGCAGGTGACCGCTCTTCCGATAAGCTTTCTGCCGTCATCATGCAAGGTTTTTAATCGCCCTTCAAACTGGTTTTCATAACCCTTGACATAGATAGGCTTCCATACTTCCTCCAATGTCATTTTTCTTAGCTCTGTCAAATACTTCGGATCAACATAAGGTCTGCCGTCCTCTAAGCGCTCTCCCTTCCACAAGGGAGTCATTTCAATTATGTCTTCTTTGCTGTTGAAATGCATTTTTATACCTCTCTATAAGTTATTTTTGCAGATTACTGTTTTTTTCCTAACTCCAAATTCTGTCATTCGAGAACTCTTTATCCCATTTGGAAGTGTCTTCCCACATTCCCGGTATTTGCGGGTTAATATGTTCTTTTATAACTTCTTCATTTAAAGCATCAATTCCCAGTCCCGGTTTATCCGGCACGGTGCAATATCCGTCTTGTATTATGGGCTTGGGTAAACCTACCACTATATCGCTCCACCACGGAACATCCACAGAGTGAAATTCCATTGCAAGGACATTTCGCATTGCCGCACAAACATGAGCTGCCGCCATGCAGGCTATAGGACTTTCCGCCATATGCACTGCCACTGCAACCCCGAATTCATCTGCAATATCCGCAATCTTTTTCAATTCTAAGGCTCCGCCGCAAGTCAATATATCGGGGTGGATTATGGAGACCGCTCCTGCTTTTATCAATTCAACAAAGCCTTCTTTCAGATAAATATCTTCTCCTGTACATATCGGTATGGTGGTGGAATTTTTCAGTCTTACATACTGATCGGTATATATCCAAGGAATCATATCTTCAATCCATGCAATATTATACGGCTCCATTCTGCGGGCAAATTTTATGCAGTCTTCAACGCAAACATGGCCGAAATGATCCACTGCAAGCGGTACTTCATAACCGATAACCGACCGGACATCTTTTATGTACTGTTCCAGATAATCCAGTCCTTTTTCGGTAAGATGAATTCCTGTAAACGGGTGAGCGGTATTTACAATGTCATAACTCTTCCTATGCTTCACCATCTCTTTTGTTACCGAACCGCCCTGAACATTCAGGATATGTGAAGAATACTTTTTCATATCCTCAATAAAGCCGAGCGGGGCATTCAAAGTTCCCGGTATATCCAAAAGCAATCCTATCCCTAAATCCATTTTTAAGAATGTAAATCCCATCTCCATACGCTTTTTAAGTGCATTACCCATGTCCTTGCCCGTATGTTTTCCTTCAACATCGGTATCACAATACATTCGTATCTTGTCGCGAAACTTACCGCCGAGCATCTGATAAAGAGGAACGCCGTAAGCTTTACCTGCTAAATCCCACAGGGCAATCTCAATTCCCGAAACACCGCCGCCCTGTCTGGAGTGACCGCCGAATTGTTTTATTTTGCGAAATATTCTATCCACATTACAGGGATTCTCACCCAAGATGCGACTTTTCAGCATTAAAGCATAGGTTTTACTGGAACCGTCTCTTATCTCTCCGTATCCTTCAATACCCTGGTTAGTCATAATCTTGATAAGAGTGTTTCTCTTCGGTGCCCCGTCAATATCGACAAATCTCATGTCCGTTATTTTCAACTCGGACGGATTTGAAGAGATGTTGACATTTCCCGACACATAGTCCATCAAATCATTAGTACTCATCTCATATCCTTTCTTAATCCGTTCTATTTAAATGTATTACATTTATGATATGTACCCGTATCAGGTAACTTTTTCCGGTCATTGTCTACATTCTAACCTGTTCAATACGCTTTTTCAACTAAGTTTTCCAATAATCGGCTTATCTGTTGTTTCGACCTTTTCCAACCTGTAAAAAAGAGGTTCGGGGTTAATGATTTCCTTTAACGATTGCATGCGGCATTTAAATATTATATAATTTTGAGTGCCATACTAGACGGGGAGTTAGCGGTGCCCTGTAATCTGCAATCCGCTATAGCAGAGTGGAAATCCCGTCCTAGGGTAACTAATAGTGGGGCAGCCGTGTATAAGCGGTTATGACGGCCGGGTCTTGTGCAATCGGAGCTTGTGAACCTCGTCAGGTCTTAGCGGAAGCAGCGATAAGCGGGAAATCCGATGTGCCATAAGAGTGCCTGGCCCGAGCAGGCTGTATATGTAACGCCTGTTATTATTGTTCAAAGACGGGTGTATGGTTTTTTTAAGGATAGGAGACAAAATGTCGCATAAAGCATTATACAGGGAGTGGCGTCCTTCTTCATTTTTAGAGGTAGTGGAGCAGGAACACATAACAAAGACATTAAAAAGAGCGGTGATAACCGGTCGTATTGCACATGCATATCTTTTCTCCGGTACAAGAGGAACGGGAAAAACCACTCTTGCAAAAATATTCGCAAGAGCAGTTAACTGTTTGCATCCAAATGAAGGAGACCCTTGCAATAAATGCGATATATGTACCAAAGCTTCTGAGGAAGTACTGGTGGATATTGCGGAAATTGATGCCGCATCCAATAATTCGGTAGATAATATCCGAAGAATATGCGATGAAGTAAACTATATGCCGGCGTTGGCGAAGTATAAGGTGTATATAATCGATGAAGTACATATGCTCAGCACATCGGCATTCAATGCCTTGCTTAAAACGCTGGAAGAACCGCCCGCCCATGTCATATTCATCCTCTGCACAACCGAACCGGATAAGCTGCCCGCGACTGTGCTGTCCAGATGTCAGCGGTTTGATTTTCACAGAATAACTACAAAAGGGATAAGTAACCGTTTGCGAAAGATTGCAGATGCCGAAAAACAACAGGTTACCGATGAAGCTTTGGATATGATATCCAGAATTTCTTTCGGAGCCTTAAGAGATGCAATAAGTCTGTTGGATCAGTGTATATCATCAACCGACGATACAATTGATGTTACCGATGTGCTGAATTGTGCGGGCCTTATTGATGACATGTCCAATGCCTTGGTGGTTCAGGCTTTGGTGGATAACGATGTAACCGGAATACTTAACAGTGTCAATGAAGTTATAGCAGAAGGGAAAAGTCCCGCGGGATTTTTATCCGGTCTGTTAGGTTATCTTCGCAATATTCTTATATGCATGAATGTGAAAGAGCCGGACCGGTTTATAGAGGCTGACGGTAATGCCGTTAGCGAAATGAAAAGACTTTCCAAGCTTATGGAGCCGGAGGAGGTTATATGGTATATAAAGGAGCTTTCGGAAAATGAAGCCGTACTAAAAAGATCTTCTAGGCCTAAAACTTTTTTAGAAATTATGCTGTTGGGTCTGTTAGTGAATAATACTGTAAAAGTACAACCTAAAGTGCAGGTTAAGGAAAAGCCTGTTAAAAAGGAAGTGCAAAAACCGACCGTTAACCAACCGGTTAAGCCGGTTAAGACGGAAACAAAACCCAAACAGGAGATGTCCTGGTCCAAATATATACAGGACAGGTTTGATAAGGGTTCCAAAGATGTGTTCGAGTTATTACAATCGTCTATAGAGATTAGCGGGAATCAGGCGGTTGTAACAGTAGCAAATAACTTTTCCAAGAACAGTCTGGAAACCAATAAGGTTGCGGTGTTGGAAGAGATTAGAGGATACAGTAAGGATATAACAAATGTAAGGTTCGTGGTTGCCGGTACCGACAAAGTTGCCGGCTCACCGGAACAGCAAATAATGGAAATCGGGAAGAAACACAATATACCCGTAGAAATTATATAACGGAGGTAAACAATATGGCACGCGGAAGAATGGGCGGCGGAAATATGAACTATAGCAGTATGCTCAAACAGGCGCAGAAGATGCAGGCTGACATTGCCAAGGCACAGGAGGAATTGGAAAACAGCACATTCGAGTCCAAAGCCGGAGGCGGGGTAGTTACAGTTGCTATGAAAGGTGACTATACAATGGACTCCATAACTATTGATCCGGTTGTTTTGGAAGATGCGGATGTGGATATGCTTCAGGATTTAATTTTGACTGCCGTTAACGAGTCGGTAGGGAAGATAAATGCCAAAAAAGAGGAAACTATGGGTAAAGCGACCGGCGGCATGAGGATGCCTTTCTAAATGGCTGATATATATCCGAAACCTTTATCACGATTAATAGCTGCGTTTGAAATGTTCCCGGGGATAGGCAGGAAAATGGCGACCCGTTTGGCTTTTCATCTTCTTACCATGGATGATGAAAAAATTCAGTACATATCGGAATCCATAAGAGACGCCAAAGCCGGTCTTTCCTATTGTTCCGTCTGCTGCAATATTACGCAGAAGGATCCTTGTGAAATATGTTCTTCCTCAAGAGACCATTCGGTTATTTGCGTAATGTCTTCGGTAAAAGATGTTATGGCCATGGAAAGAACCTGCGAGTATGACGGTGTGTACCATGTATTACACGGAATAATATCACCTATGGAAGGTGTAAATCCCGAAGATTTAAAGATAAAGGAACTGTTAAAAAGGTTGGACGGCAATGTAAAAGAAATTATTATAGCGACCAATTCCTCGGTGGAAGGAGAGGCTACCGCAATGTATCTTTCCCGCCTTATAAAGCCCTTCAACATAAAAGTCACAAGAATTGCTCACGGTATTTCGGTAGGTACCGAGATAGAATATGCCGATGAGGCAACATTGATAAGAGCACTGAAAGGGAGAACCGCTATATGATTTACGAAATGTTGTTTGAATTGTTACACAACTGCAACAAAATTGCATTGACTATGTAAAATATGTTGTATATAATCAAAAAAGATTAACTTGAAAGGAAGGGGCATACGATGATCAAACTCAGAAATACAGTAGCATTGAATGACGGGATAGGTATGCCTGTGGCTTGTTCAGAATAGTTGAACGGCATTCTGCAGGCGAAACGGTGACCTGTGGAATCTTTATGACATATATGTTTTATGCGTAAAACCCTCAGGTCGGAAATAAAGACAAGAGGGTTGTTTTTTGTGAAGAAATATAGATTATTAAAACAATTTTTACGTGGCAACAAAGCGGCATACATAGCGGGTATAGTCTTTATGATTATAGCCCAGCTGTTAAGCCTGGTTAACACATTTATAATAGGTGTCGTCATAGACTCGGTTATAGGGGATATACTGCCGGAAGGTATTGCATACAAAGGATTGCAACTGTTAGGCGGCAAAGAGCATTTAATGTACAATCTGTGGATTTGCGGACTGGTGCTGGTGTTTTTCTCGGCTTTTGAAGGTGTATTCATGTTTTTATCCAGAAAGTATTCGGCAATTGCCGGTGAAGGTATAGCAAAAAATATACGTATGGATTTGTATGAGCATCTTCAGAACTCCACATATTTATACAATACAAGTATAAAGACCGGAGATATGATGCAAAGATGCACATCCGACCTGGAGACGGTCAGGAATTTTCTGGCTACACAGTTTCAGGACCTCATAAAATGTATCGTCCTCATAGTCGCATCGGTTTCTGTGATGCAGAAAGTGAATACCGATTTAACGTTGGCAGGTTTCTCACTTATGCCGATAATAGTGCTCGGAGCGTTCTTCTTCTTTAGATATGTATCAAAGAAGTTCCTGCTTGCCGATGAAGCGGAAGGAGCCATGTCCACGGTAATAGAAGAAAACCTGTCGGGAATGAGGATTGTACGTTCCTGTGCTACACAAAGCAGGGAGGTTGAAAAGTTTATCGCATCTTCATTGGATTACAGAAACAAGGACTTAAAGATAACGGTGGCATTTGCATGGTACTGGGGACTTTCCGATGCAATATGTCAGTTGCAGATAGGTGTTGTATTGGTGACCGGAATTATCTTAGCTGTTAAGGGAGAGATAACGGTGGGTATGCTGACGGTTTTCATGACTTATGTGCATAATCTCATCTGGCCCATTAGGGGCATGGGAAGAGTTTTAGGAGATATGGGTAAAGCAAGTGTTTCATTGGGTCGTATACAGGAAGTACTGGAAGCTCCCAGGGAACCCGGACGTGACGATACCGGACTTACCCCGAAAATTGAAGGTAATATATCTTTTGAGAATGTATCGTATGAATATACGGACGGAAACGAAGTGTTGAAAGATATATCTTTCAGTATAGGAAAAGGAGAGACTCTTGCTATTTTGGGAAAGACCGGTTCGGGAAAATCCACTTTGTTACACTTACTTGTCGGACTGCTACCGTATGAGAAGGGAAGTATAAAAGTGGACGGCATTGAACTCGGTGAAATAAATAAAAGACACTTAAGGAAGAATATAGGGATCGTGCTGCAGGAACCGTTTTTGTTCTCCAAGACCATTAAAGATAATATATCGGATAATAATCCCGATATAACCGATGCCGATATTGAAAAAGCCACAAGCATAGCGTCGGTAGACAGGGCAATAAGGAACTTTGAAAAAGGCTACGATACCATGGTAGGTGAAAAAGGAGTTACATTGTCCGGAGGTCAAAGACAAAGAGTTGCAATAGCCAGAACACTTATCGGCAACTGCAAAGTGCTGATTTTTGACGACTCGTTAAGTGCCGTGGATATGCAGACCGATAAGGAGATAAGGAATGCTTTGAGAAAGCACTGTGCCGATACCACTACAATACTGATATCACACAGAATAAATACATTAAGACAGGCCGACCTCATTCTTGTAATGGAAGACGGCCGTATAACGGACAGAGGTACGCATGATGAGCTTATACAAAGAGAAGGATTGTATAAGCAGGTATATGATATGCAGAGCTGCGTACTGGATATGGCGAAGGCAGGTGAGTAAACCGTATGGAAGAAGATAACAGAGAAATATTTAATAAAAATATAGATTTGAAGATGTGGAAAAAGGCAATAAAGTATCTCGCAAAATACATGAACCATGTTATAGGTATTGTCATAGCCATGATAATAAATGCGGCTACCGATGCGGCTTTACCTCTTTTTACGGAATATGCGATAGATAATTTCATAGCCTATAAAACAACCGAAGGGCTGGGCCTGTTTATTATATTATACGTGCTATTGCTGATACTGAAAGGTATGACTATATATACATTCATATATCTTGCAGACAAGCTTTGGCATCTGGTTAGTCATGATATAAGGGTGGACGGATTTAAAAAACTTCAGGAGCTCAGCTTTTCCTACTATGACAGAAATGCAACGGGAAGTCTGTTTACAAGAGTAACCTCCGATGTCGGAAGGCTGACCGGAATCATTTCCTGGGGGCTTGTGGACATGATTTGGGCGATAAGCATGATAGCAATGATGACAGTATACATGTTCATGAAAAACGTCAAGATTACATTGGTAGTGCTGACCGTTATTCCGATACTGGCAGTAATATCGGTATTCTTCCAAAAAAGAATACTGTTTTACAGCAGAGAAGCCAGAAGGTACAATTCCATAATAACCGGCGCTTTTTCCGAAGGAATACAGGGTGCTACAACCTCAAAAACGCTTGTAAGAGAAGAAAGCCACATCAGCGACTTTGAAAAGAAAACCGATGACATGAGGACCGCTTCCATCAAAACGGCAGTATATTCGGGATTGTTCTTCCCGATAGTATCGGTATTGGGTATCATAGGAACCTCGTTGGCCATATGGCAGGGCGGAGTAATGATTTTAGGCGAAGTGATAACGGTCGGAACGCTTACACTGTTCATATCGTACACTTTACAGTTTTTCCTTCCTGTAAACGATATGGCAAGAATATTTGCCAGATTCCAGTTTTCTCAGGCTGCGGGTGAACGAATTATGGCTTTGCTGGAGGCGGATATAGACATAAAGGATTCCGATGAGGTTATTGAAAAATACGGAAACATTACATCGGACATGCCGGTACCTAAACTGAAAGGTTCCATAAGATTTGAGAATGTGTCTTTCCGATATAAAGAAGGCGAGAAGGTTTTGGACACTTTCAACTTAAACGTGGAACCGGGTCAGTGCATAGCTCTGGTAGGAGAAACCGGATCGGGAAAAACAACGATAGTTAACCTCGCATGCAGATTCTATGAACCTACCGAGGGGACAATATATATCGACGGGCAAGACTATAAAACGATACCTTTGATGTATATCCACAAGAACTTAGGCTACATGCTGCAGACTCCGCATCTTTTCAGCGGGACAATTATGGACAATATCCGTTACGGCAGGGAAGACGCAACGGAGGAAGAGGTCATTAATGCTGCCAAGATGGTGGAAGCCCATGATTTCATAATGAAATTCGAAAACGGGTACAATCATGTTATCTCCAAAGGCGGCGGCGGAATATCCACGGGACAGAAACAGCTTATCTGCATTGCAAGAGCAATAGTGAATGATCCCTGTATATTTGTCCTTGACGAAGCCACAAGTTCTGTGGATACGCAGACCGAGAAAGCGGTGCAACGTGCCATTTCCAAGGTGTTATATAACAGAACAAGTTTTGTAGTTGCACACAGACTGTCGACAATAAGGGAAGCCGATAGAATATTGGTAATTGATAAGGGAAAAGTAATAGAACAGGGGAGTCATGAAGAGCTTATGAAGCTGAAAGGACACTACCATAACCTTTACACCAGCCAGTTTATAGACGACAGCAATAAGGATTTATTCGGTACTCCCGAACCGCTACCCGTAGAGGATTAATAACAAACAACAACGCACCTTAACAGGTGCGTGTTTGTTTTAATCAAATGAAGCGGTTTTATGAACTTAATAAAGGTGAGAAAAAAAAGTGTCACCGCCGGTGTCACAATTGAGTCGGACGAATTATTAAGACGATGGAATAGGCTTTCCTTCCGGTTGGAAAACCAAAACTATTAGCATAATATGAATTAGGATAATGTAAATTATGCTAATTTGATTTATGCTAACTATCCGTGTATAATAACAGATAGATGGGAGGCAAGGCATTATGAACTTTTTCGGAAGAGAATATGAATTGGCTGAATTAGAAAGATCTTACCAATCTGACAAATTTGAGTTTACAGTTATTTATGGAAGAAGAAGAGTCGGAAAAACCTTTTTAATTCAAAAATATATTGAAGACAAAGATAGTATCTATTATATGGCAAGTCGAACCGGAGGATTGAACTTGGAGAGACTTTCACTATTGGTTAATGAAAAATTAGGATTGGGAAATTTCGGTCCCGTTTATAAGGATTATTTTACATTGTTTCAAGCTATCGGAAAAATGGCGCAAGATAAAAGAGTTGTCTTTGTAATAGATGAATATCCATACCTTGCAGAGTCAAATGAGGGAATATCCTCTATTATTCAAGCTATGTGTGATCATGATTGGAAAAAAAGTAAACTCCATTTAATTTTATGCGGCTCATCCATGTCTTTCATGGAAAAACAAGTTTTGTCTGCTAAGAGTCCGCTTTACGGAAGAAGAACATCTCAAATTCGAGTAAAGCCTTTTACTTTTTTTGAGACTAAAGAAATGCTGGAAGGTATGGATAAGGAAGATATTGCTATTATTCATTCTGCGACCGGCGGAGTTGCAGAGTATCTTTCATATGTCGATAAAAGCATAAGATTAGAGGAAAATCTGGTTAATTTATTTCTGAAACCGTCCGGTAGACTCTTTGAAGAACCTATCAATCTATTGAATCAGGAGCTGAAATCTCCTGAAGTTTATAACCGAATAATCTATGCCGTTGCTAACGGTGCAAATAAAAATATTGAGATTTCCAATCAAACCGGAATTCCCAGCGGGAGTTTGTCTCCGTATTTGAAGAATTTAACGGAGCTGGAGATTATAAAAAAGGAAGTTCCCTATGGGGAAAGCAGCGGAAGAAAAACCTTGTATAGAATAAAGGACGGATGCTTCAGATTTTATTTCAGATATGTCTTAAGGTTTCAATCTCAAATCATCGGTATGAACGGTGAAAGAATTTATAATGAATTTATAAGAGAGGATCTTTCCAACTTCATGGGAGAGGGTTTCGAGGATATTTCCTATGATTTTTTTGAAAAGCTCAATAAGGAAGACAAGTTTTTCGGATTTGTTCATTCCTATGGCAGGTGGTGGGGAAATAACCCGTTAGAAAAAAAAGAAGAAGAAATTGACCTTTTAGGTGAGGGAAAAGGTTTTTCTGTTTTCGGAGAGTTTAAGTGGCGAAATAGAGATTTTGATATGGGTGAATTGGATAAATTGATTAATAAAAGCAGGTTTGCCCCGGTTAATCAATCCAACTCATATTATATAATTTTCACGAAAAAAGATTTTTCACGCGATGTTGAAAATTTGCTTAAAAAGGAAAAGAGAATTATAGGATATTCTTTTGTAAAGGATTTTTAGCTATTAATAAGTACTTGTTTTTTCTAATCAGTCGTTATCTTCCTCTAAGGCAATATTAAAGCAGTGCATCTGCAGTGAAGATAATGCTCTGAACTGTTCCGCATACTTGAATTTTGTTCCTTTTGCCGCTATCTTGGCAAGTTCCTTTACAAACATCAGAAGATTGGAGTCAACCTGGGATTTATGACATTTAATCGAATCAATCTTTTTGTCCATAACCTTTGATATATCCGCTTTTCTGTTGGGTTTATCGGTGTAGTAAAATGCAAGTATCGGTGTTGTCCATGTTTCATGACGTGCCTTACCGTCTTCGGAATAGGGATAAAAATCACACGCGGCGTCCATGACCGCATATTTTACCGCACAACCCGTCTTTATATGATCACTGTGACATTCGGCCGCAAGATCGGGGTCCACTGTAAAAACCGCATCCGGTTTAATCTTTCTTATAACCTCCATTATCTTCAAAGCAATCTTTTCCACCGGTTCTTGCGTTTTGTCGCAGAAACCTAAAAAACCGGCATTTTTAACATTTAAATACTGCTGGGCGGCAACTGCTTCCGATTGGCGGGTGGTCAAACCTTCTTTGTCCTGCTCCAATCTTCTGTCATCTGTCACAGTAAGCTCATAAACTTCTGCCCCCGAATCGGCCAGTAAAGCCATCATGCCTCCGGCACCTATCTGGTTATCATCGGCATGTGGTTGTATGAAAAGAGCTCTTTTAATGCCTTTCAGTTTAGGCGGTTTTCTTAAATGAGAAATAAAGGGATTATCCATGTCGCACCTCTTAAAAAATTATATCATAATACCATTATTTGTTCATAATCAGTTCAACTTAGCCGTATATCATACATGTAGAATGTACTAAATGTATGTTAAAAGTACGGAAAGGAGATGAACGGATGAAAGAAGTTTATGCAGTTACGGGAGCATTGGGGTTCTTGGGAAACGCTATAGTTGACAACCTGCTTTCCAAAGGGAAGACGGTCAGAGTTATGGATATAGGACAAGACAGGTACGGAGTATTGAAAGATAAAGACGTGCGGTTTTTCAGAGCGGATGTATGTGATGCTGCTTCAATGGAAGATTTCTTTACGGTTGAAGACGATCAGGAGCTCATAGTAATCCACGCCGCAGGTATTGTCTCGATATCATCAAAGTTCAGCCAATTGATGTATGATGTTAATGTAAAAGGAACTCAAAATATCGTGGATATGGCATTAAAGCATAAAATCAAGAAATTGGTCTATGTAAGTACCGTTCATGCCATTCCTGAATTACCGAAGGACGAGATGATAGCGGAAATATCGGAGTTCAATCCCGATTTAGTAGAAGGGGAATACAGTAAAACCAAAGCCATGGCGACTAAGATAGTGATGGACAGTGTACAGCAAGGTTTATATGCCATGGTAGTTCATCCGTCGGGTATTATAGGGCCGGGAGACTATGCCGGCGGTCATATGACGCAGCTTGTAAAAGACTGTGCCGAGGGAAGACTGACAGCCTGTGTAAGGGGAGGCTATGATTTTGTTGATGTTCGCGATGTAGCCGAAGGTATAGTATTAGCTGCAAAAAAAGGCAAAAGCGGTAACGCCTATATCTTATCGGGAGAATATTATCCGATAAAGAAAATTACCGACACTATATGTTCGGTTCTCGGGAAGAAACAAATCAAAACCATTCTTCCTCTTTGGTTTGCCAAAATGACGGCTCCGCTTGCGGAACTGTATTACAAGATAAAGAAACAGAAGCCTTTATTTACCAGTTATTCACTGTATACTCTTCAGTCCAATTCCAATTTCAACTCCAAAAAAGCACAACAGGAGTTGGGATATAAGCTGAAATTTTCCTTGAAACAGTCTATTGAAGACACATATATGTGGATTAAGGCTAATAACCTCATAAGACGCAAAAAGAAGGTTGCATCAAAAGCATAAAAATCAGACGGTATAGTAAGCCGACACCGAGGTTGTATCAGTCTCGTCAACCTTAAGAACAACCTGATTGTATATAAGCAAAGGATCTTCCTTTGCTTTTTCTTTTAGCATGACGAAATATTTGCACCATACAAGGTTGTCCAGTTTAACCATATTCATGGGGTCATATCCGCAAATTTTATAGGGTTTTTCCGTACACTCAGGATTCTTGGAAAAGAAATCGGAGAATAACTTCTTCCTGTTATCAATATAACGCTTCAAAGATTCTTCAATAGCATCCTTATGCAAAATCTCAGGTAAATCGGCAGCAGGAAACCCTTCCGATATCAGCTCATACACGGTTTTGGTTTCTTTTGAAATATCATGGAAAAAACATATGTCCGCTTGTTTAAGTGCAATTAACAGTAAGCAACCGGAATAATATGCCAATCTTCTGTTGTCAAAAAGAAAATTGTCGGTATCGGTAAGGTTATCAATATATTTGTTTATCTTATTCTCATATTTTTCATGCTCCAACTGTTTAAGAGCACATAACCCTATATATTCAGCCATACCTTCAACGGTTTCCATCTTGTATTCATAGTCGATATATTCTTTAATTAATTCTTTTCTTCTTGCTCTTGATGCAAACACCGAGGATAAACATTCTTTTATAATCCTTCTATCATTACTTTTAACCGCTTTGACAATCTGCTGATTTTCCGCATACTTCAAAAGTATATTATCCGAAACTATCGGATAATCCAAAGCTTTTAAGTCATCGGGAAACCGCTTTTCGCGACACTCATATTGATATGCATGAAACATTTCATGTATGATATTGGCCGCAAGCAGTACGGGATCTTCTTTCGTATAATCGTCCACTCTCCATATGGCTATCTGCTCATCACCGTATTTTATACTGGTATTACCTAAGAAACACTCTTCATAATCACCGGTTTTGTCCTTGAAATAGACCGAATCGCTGTTATATAAAGCAAAATGATATGCGTGAAAGCCTTTCCATAAGCTTTCGAAATCCGTTTTTCTTATCTGTTCATATACTTTATCATATAAAAGTCTCATATTTAACCTGATTTCCAATCCATTACAATTGTAAGTATAGGATGATAAACAGAGCTTTGCAACTAATCAAGGTAAATATAAGGTTAAAACTTAACAGGCAAAGGTTAACTTCACTTTATATGTATAAAAAATCCTATCTTTGGTTAGCAGAGCCTGATTGGCTTTTAATCACCTACATTATCGCACAGGTGGGTGATAAATTTAAGTATCTAAGGGTAGAAAATATGTTTTAATCATAGTAAAGATTTCGATTAGATGTTGACTTAATTGAATGTGTTAATATAATTTAATTAGGCAACCGCCTTATTAAATAACCGGAGGATTACTATGGATAAAAAAAAGATACTTAAAGCTATTGCAGATGATACGCGTATGAGCATTGTGAAATTACTTCTGTCACACAATTATTGTGTCCGAGCACTGGCAAACGAACTGAAATTAACCGAAGCAACCATATCTCAACATCTTAAAGTGTTAAGAGAGGCAGGACTGCTTGTAGGAGAAAAGCGCGGTTACTTTATGCACTATACTGTAGAGCGAGCAGCATTACGTGAGTTGGCAAAGGAAATTGATGCTCTGGCTATGATTCAACAGACAACTTGTGAACCTGAGATGCGCGAAGATTGTCCGGCTGATGAAAAGAAAGAATGTCCTAAGAAAGAAAAATGCAACGAGACTGTCAGAGAGTTTTGTCACGGTACAGTTCAAGGTAAGGATAAATAGAGATTATGGGAATAATCAATGTTGAAAACCTTAAAAAGACATATGGTAATGTTGTTGCTGTGAACGACATCTCTTTTAAGATTGAAAAAGGTGAAATCTTCGGTTTTTTGGGACCAAACGGAGCGGGCAAAACAACTACAATTAACATGATGACAGGTCTGTGCCGACCTACCGAGGGTGCTATTACTATTGCTGATATTGATGTAGTGAAGCAAACAAAAAAGGCACAGGCTATTATGGGAATTGTACCGGATGAAAGCAATCTCTACAATGAAATGGACGGATTTTCTAATCTGTGTTTTTGTGCAGCTTTGTATGGAATGAGAAAAAAAGAAAGAGAAAGTAAAGCATATCAGCTTTTAGAGCAGTTCAGATTGAATGATACGGGAGGGCGACCTTTTAAGGCATATTCCAAGGGAATGCGTCGCAAACTGACCATTGCGGCTGCACTTATCCATTCTCCGCAAATTCTGTTTTTAGATGAACCGACAACGGGAATTGATGTGGAAAGTGCCGGACAGATTCGAGATATGATAGTGAAACTGAAAGCAGAGGGAACCACTGTTTTTTTGACTACCCACTACATAGAAGAGGCCGAGCGCATCTGTGACCGTATTGCTTTTATAGCAAAAGGTAGAATAATTGCATCAGGTACCGTTAATCAATTGATGGAAAGCGTTTCTCATGGTTATGCAGTTCGGTTAGTAACAGATAAAAACATTGGAAGTTTATCCGCTGAATTGCAAAACCGATTTAAAGTAAGTGTAATTACTTCTCAATCCGACCATTACCTTGTCATGAAATCAAAACAACGCATTTTGCTGTTTCCCGTCCTGGAATTTCTTCATGACCGCAAGATAGAGGTGTATGAAACACAGACGTTGCGTCCTTCTTTGGAGGATGTATTCGTAAAACTGACAGGCATTGAATCTTGCTTGATGAAAAAAGACAAAGAAAGGGGAGATAAGCGATGAAAAGTTGGATTGCATTTTGGAATATTCTTAGAAAAGATATAAAGAACTATTATTTAAAACCGCCAAATATCAGTTGGGGAATTGTTTTTCCGCTTTCATGGTCTCTTATGCAATTTATTCGCTCACCCGGAGGAGATATGTCGGAATTGCTTCCCGGTCTTATCTCAATGAGCGTTTTGTTCGGCACTACCTCTATGTTGGCTGTTACCATTACTTTTGAGAGGAGCGGTAAATCCTTTGAACGACTTTTGCTTGCGCCTATAAGTTTAAGCTTGCTGGTATTAGCTAAAATTGCCGGAACAATTCTTTTCGGTATATTTAATGCATTTGTTCCGATTATTCTGGCAAGTTTTTTTGTTGATCTTCATGCAATAAATTGGCAAGTTCTTTTGTTTGCAATTCTAATGATTGCCATAACCTCGGCATTGACAGGGTTATTGATTGCGGTATCGGCTGAACAGGTATTTGAAGCTCAGACTCTTTCAAACTTCTTTCGTTTCCCTATGCTGTTTCTCTGCGGACTGTTTATACCGATTTCAAGTTTACCGGTATTTTTACGACCTGTTTCTTTTTGTCTTCCGCTTACTTACGGAACCGATATTCTGAAAAGTACGATTACAGGTGATAATATACTCTCTCCGCTATTGTCCTTCGGAATTCTGCTGATTTTTGCTACTATACTGTTTTTTATATGCCGACATATTATTAATAGAAAGTGGATTTTATAGAGGTTGTATCCGACTGAAGAAGAATGTCGGTGATTTGACGTGTATTAAGAAAAACCGTATTATCTATTAAGAGACATTGGGGTCAAGAAATAGAAATTAATGCATTGGGGAGAGGATTTGTATGAGTATTAGCAATAAAATAATAATGGGAATCCTTTGGTTAACTCATTTTTTTAATCCACCGCTAAAAAACACGGATGAAATATATGCCCATGCTAAAGCACATAACAAGAAGCAGACCTTTAGGGTTCCAAGAGATGGAAGAATAGAGTATAGCGACCTTATAATTCATACCGAGACGGATACCTACCACTGCCTTCGCATGAAAAAGAAAGGACAAAAGCCCAACAAAGCTATCCTATACATATGTGGAGGTGGAGGTGTCTATGATTATTGCCGTCACCAAATTTTCCTTGCACGAAAACTTTTAAAGCGGGTCGATGCCGAGATTTACTATCCGTTTTATCCTCCTTCAACCAAGTATCCCGTAAATGAAGCTTATAAAATGGTTTTTAATACCTATAGAACTATGTTGAACAGCTACAGTAATGAGAAGATTGGAGTTGTGGGCGTGTCTTTTGGCGGAACAGCAGCCATTACTATGATTTCTTGGAACAATTATTACAAGGAAAACCTTCCCATGCCGGCTATTACAGTTGCTCTTTCTCCCGGTCATGTACCGGCAGATTCAACTGAAAAAGAAATGCTCGAAGCTTATAGAGGTGTTGACCCCTTTATTCCGGTGGAACATGTGGAGGCTTATGGCAGTATTCAAAAAGGGAAGACCGAACCGGAGCATTGGCTTATGCATACTGCGCATGGAGATTTTCGCAATGCCGGGAAAATCCTCGTGTATTACGGTAATAAAGAAAGCCTTGCTTTTGCAGCTCCTATTTACAGGCAAGCCTTTGAAAAAGCGCAAGCAGACTATCAAATTCATATAGAGCCGGATATGCCTCATTGTTACGGTGTTGTAAGAATAAACAAGACTACTAAGAGAACTTACGATGAGATTGTAAGATTTCTGAACAGTTTGTAATTGGGCAAAGAGGATTATATTTTTTGCCTTTTGCTTTCTTTATTTAATAAAATTGTGTAGTAAATCGTGTTTAGGTATGGCGGATTCATATTCCTAAGATTGATTATATTTTTTTATAAATATTTTCTTGAATGCAAAATACAGATTCAAAATCGCTATCGGAAATTTGTCTCAAAATGAGGTTGACAACTAAAAGTGAAGGTGTTATCCTGTTAACGGTTAGCAGCGGCTAACCGTTAGCTATGTGACAGCATATATTGCATAAATGCTGTAAAAGAAATAGTAAAGGATGAGAGTATTTAAATGGGTGATGTATATAAAAAATTAATTTCTTACGGTAAGGAAAAAAAGCATTTTCTATTTATAACTATTGTATTTTCTGTTGTGGCAGCTTTTTTACAAGTGTTGGCATTTTACCACCTTTACAAGCTTTTAGAGAATATTATCTTGCTTGACAGAATGAGTGACGCTAAGAGGTACGCTTTTATAATAGCGGGATTTTTAGCAGGTGGAGGGCTGCTATATTGCATCTCTTTGTTAGCTTCTCACTTGTTTGCATTCAGAATTGAGACCAACTTAAGAAAATTCGGTATTGACGGGCTTACCAATGCAAGCTTCAAGTTTTTCGATATAAATTCATCGGGGAGAATAAGAAAGCTGATTGATGATAATGCCGCTCAAACACATATGGCGGTTGCTCACCTTATACCCGACAATACGGGAGCGATGATTACGCCGGTGCTGGTTTTAGTCTTAGGTTTTTTCATAAGTTGCAGGGTGGGAATTGTTTTGATTGTTTTGACAGTTATAAGTTTAATTTTACTGAAACTAATGATGGGTGAGCAGCAATTCATGAAGATATATCAGGCTTCGTTGGAAAAATTGAGTTCCGAGACAGTGGAATATATTAGAGGTATGCAGGTTGTAAAGATATTCGGTGTTGATGTCAGAAGCTTTAAAGCATTAAATACTGCCATAAAAGAGTATGCTCAAAATGCTCTAAATTATTCTCTCAGTTGCAAAACGCCGTATGTATTGTTTCAGGAATTATTCTTCTCTCTTGTGGCTATTTTAATTCCTCTGATTCTTCTTTTTGCAAATACTGTAAGTGATTTGAAGTTGTTGAGTTTGGAGCTTATCATGGTGTTTTTCTTAAGCGGGGTACTTTTCACCTACATCATGAAAGTGATGTATCTTTCCATGTATACATTCCAAGCTCAAGACGCTGTCTCAAAGTTGGAGAATATGTACAAAGAAATGCAGGAAGATATTTTACAATTCGGAGATAAAACGGAATTTAAAAACCGCAATATTGAGTTTGTGAATGTAAGTTTCGGGTATAAAAAAGATAATTTGATATTGGAAAATTTGAGTTTTAAGTTAGAAGAGAATAAGTCCTATGCATTAGTCGGTGCTTCCGGTTCGGGAAAGACCACTATTGCAAAGTTGATTTCCGGTTTCTATAAAGTAAATGACGGAGAGATAAGGATAGGCGGTGAGAATATCACATCGTACAGCAAAGAAACCTTGATTAACGAGATTTCCTTTGTCTTTCAGGATTCAAAACTGTTTAAGACTACAATTTATGAAAATGTTGCTCTTGCTAACAAAGATGCAAGCCGTGAAGAGGTATTTAAGGCAATGCGTTTGGCAGGTGTGGACAGTATAATTGCGAAGTTTAAGGATAGAGAGAATACTGTTATAGGCAGTAAAGGAGTTTATTTGTCCGGAGGGGAAAAACAAAGAGTTGCAATTGCGAGAGCAATTCTTAAAGATGCTAAAATAGTTATTTTTGATGAAGCAAGTGCGGCAATTGATCCGGATAACGAGCATGAATTGCAAAAGGCTTTTTCCAATTTAATGAAGGAAAAGACCGTAATAATGATTGCTCACAGGTTAACAAGTATAAGAAATGTAGATGAAATATTGGTTATGGAAAACGGAAAGATTATAGAGCGGGGAAGTGATAGGGAATTAATGAAAAAAGATTCGGTTTATAAGCACTTTCAAGATACTTATAAAACCGCAAATGATTGGAGGGTGGCAGATGAAAGCGTTCATTAAAAAAAGTTTTGCATTAACGGAACAAGGTGCAAAGGACCTTGTCAAGTCCAGTACCGCAGTATTCTTTACCTATTTTATAAATATGATTCCCGCAATGTTGATGATGTTGTTTTTCGATAAAACATTATTACTTAATGAAAGGGATAATATGTTTTATTATATCTTTTCCGCAGGTCTTCTTATATTGATGTATATAATTTTAAGTATTGAATACAGTTCGCTTTTCAGTGCTACGTACAAAGAAAGTGAAAATTTAAGGATTGATATAGCAAGAAGTATAAGTGAATTGCCGCTTTCCTACTTTTCAAAGCATGACTTAACAGATTTGGCACAAACTATCATGTCGGATGTTGCTATATTGGAGCATGCTCTTTCCCATGCTATTGCTAAGATTATAGGATTTACCGGATTTTTTATTATTGCAGCAGTAATGCTTCTAATAGGAAACTATAAACTCGGACTTTGCGTTATTTCTCCGATAGTTGTGTTTTTTATCCTGATATTAGTTTCCAAAAAAGTTCAGACTAACAGTTATCACAAATACTACAAAAAACGCAGACAAAATTCCGACAGTTTCCAAGAAGCAATTGAGTTGCAGATGGAAATACACAGTTTCGGAATGAGTGACGATATTAAGAAGAAACTGTATAGGGAAGTGGACGAAGGCGAAAAAATCCATATCAAATCGGAATTTGTCGGTGCCGTCATTATAAGTTTAGCAGGACTTATTCTCTACCTTACGCATGTATTGGTGATTGTTGTAGGAACAGCACTTCTTGCCAAAGGGGAGATAAATATACTGTATTTTTTGGGATATTTACTTGCCGGAATTAGACTTAAAGAGGGAGCGGAAGTGAACTCTTTCAATATGGCGGAACTGTTTTTTGTGGATTCTGCTGTTAAAAGAATTAATGAAATAAGGAACACAAAAAGGCAGGAGGGTAAGGAACGTGAGTTGTCCGCATTTGATATTGAACTTAAAAATGTGTCTTTTTCCTATGATGGTGATGTACAGGTTTTAGAAGATGTAAGTTTTGTAGCAAAACAAAATGAGGTTACGGCACTTGTTGGAAGAAGCGGTTGTGGAAAGACCAGTATTTTGCGATTGGTATCAAGGCTGTATGATGCAACGGGAGGAAATATTTATGTCTCCGGCGAGAATATTATGAAAATTTCTACAAGGTCACTTTTTGATAAAGTTTCAATAGTATTTCAGGACGTTACACTTTTTGACACCTCGGTTTTGGAGAATATAAGGATAGGAAAACCTGAAGCTACGGACGAAGAAGTCAAAAAAGCGGCTGCTCTTGCTAATTGTGAAGAGTTTGTAGACAAGCTGGAAAACGGATATGATACTTTGATAGGTGAAAACGGAGCCAACTTATCCGGCGGAGAAAGACAAAGACTATCTATTGCAAGAGCTTTTCTTAAAGATGCACCCATTATCATATTAGATGAAATTGTAGCTTCTTTAGATGTTGATAATGAGAAGAAAATTCAAGACAGCCTAAATAAGCTTACCAAAGATAAAACTGTCTTAATAATATCTCATAGACTTAAGTCCATTCAAAATGTGGATAAGATTGTGGTTATTGATGAGGGCATAGTAGAGTCGCAAGGAAAACATGAACAATTGCTTAAAACATCGAAAGTATACAAAGACTTAATTGATAAAACGGCATTGGCTGAAAATTTTGTTTATTAAAAAAGGAGATTTTAAATGAGTAGTAATGACAAAAAGTTGAAAGTAAAAGATTTGGTGCTTATAGGTATTTTTACCGTTATTTACTTTGTTGTAATGTACGGGGTGGGAATGATGGGAATGGTACCGATACTGTTTTTAATATATCCTACAGTGTTGGGCATTGTAACAGGACCTATCCTAATGCTTTTTATGGCAAAAGTGCAAAAGCCTTTTTCCCTATTCATTCTCGGAATTCTTTCGCCACTTCTGATGTTTATCATGGGGCATACCTATATACTGTTGGTGCACTCAATTCTAATAATGGTAATTGCCGAACTTATCAGAAGAGCTGGAAAATACAATTCCTTTAAGCATAACATGTTTTCCTTCGGTGTGTTTAACGCATGGATTTGCGGCTCACTTATGCAAATATTGTTTGTAAGAGAGCGATACATGGAAATGACTACTACAATGATGGGTGAAGAATATGCATCAGGTCTTGAAAGGCTTGTTACCTATCCCAACATGGCATTGGTTTATCTCGGTGCAATAGTAGGCGGAATCATCGGAGCCTTATTGGGTAAATTGCTGCTGAGAAAACACTTTGAAAAGGCGGGCATAGTGTAATGCCCGTTTTTGCAGACAACCCGTATAATCCCAACCCTGTTACCAAGCTTTTTGCCACTATTTTGTTCGGGGTTACCGTTCTATATCAAATGAACATATATTTTGAATGGGCTGCAATTATAATTCTTTCATTTGTTTTCTATAAAAACAATTTGAAAAAAGAAGCCGTAAGCAATATAGTGATTTTCGGGATTCTCTGCTTATTACCCAACATCGAGGTTATTGAAAAGACAAACATAGTTATAAAAATGTTTTTAATGGTGCTTGTTGCATACAGGATTTTCTATTTTCCTGTTGCTTCAGGATTACTTTTTATTAAAACATCCGATGTGGGAAGCATAATCTCTTCCATGGATGCTTTGAAATTTCCCAAAGAGGTTTCCATACCCATAGCGGTTATGTTCAGATTTTTTCCGTCGTTTAGGGAGGATAGACAGAATGTGAAATTGGCAATGAAAGTAAGGGGTATTGCTTGTAGAAACCCTGTTTCCTACTTAGAATACGTAACAGTACCCTTACTTATCATGTCTTCCAATATATCCGACGATATTTCCAAAGCTGCGGAAACCAAATGTATCGGGAATCCGATTAAAAAGTCAAGGTATATCCCGGTGAGAATAAAGGCGATTGATTATATATATGCCGTTTTAATTATAGCGGTAGTTGCAGGAGGACTGATATGGTAGATATTAAAAACATATCTCTATCCTATAAAACAAACCAAGAAGCACTGAAGGATATATCTTTTAATGTAAAGAGGGGAGAGTGCATACTGTTTACCGGTAAAAGCGGTAGCGGAAAATCTTCCATAATAAATTCCGTCAACGGGTTGGCTGCAAGATATGACGGTGCAGTAATAGACGGTGATATAAAGATAGCGGATAAAGATATTAAAGAGATGGAACTTTATGAAATAGCTATGTTGGTATCAAGTGTTTTTCAGAATCCCAAAACGCATTTTTTCAATATAAATACTACTCTGGAATTGTTGTTCTATTTGGAAAACATCGGATTACCGAAGGAGGAAATGGATAAAAGGTTAGAGGATATGTTGGAACTTTTCCCGATACAGCATCTTTTGAATAGGGATATTTTTATGCTGTCCGGCGGAGAAAAACAAATTCTTTGTGTAGCGGCAAGCTATATAGCAGGAACCGGGATAATAGTATTGGATGAACCTTCTTCCAATCTTGATAATGACAATATTCAAGTTCTAAACGAGATGCTTGCTAAAGTTAAAAAGAAAGGTATAACAATCTTAATCAGTGAACACAGAATATTTTATCTTATGGATATTGTAGACAGAATTTTTCTTATCCAGGACGGGCAGATAAAGAATGAGTATAGCAAAGAGGATTTTTTGCAAATAAGTCAAAGAATACTTAATGATTTAGGTATAAGAGATAAGGATAAGACCAAGCTTTTAGTGTCGGGTGCAAGAGAAAAAGGAGACCTTGAAATTAAAAATCTGGAGTTTAAATTTGCCGCAACCGATAGCAAAATGCTTTTAAAAAATCTTGTATTTGAGATGGGAAAGATATATGGAATTATAGGTGCAAACGGACTGGGAAAATCCACTTTTATCAGGTGCATGATTGGAGTGGAAAGAAAGTCCAAAGAGGAGATTTATTTAAACGGAAAGAAGCTATCCAAAAGAGACAGAATTAAAATGTCTTCGCTTGTAATGCAAGATGTAAATCAGCAACTTTTTGCAGATTCGGTTATTAAAGAGGTTTCTTTAGGGATAAAAGACATTGAAGAGGGTAAGGTGAAGAAAGTCTTGGAAAGCCTCGACCTGTATGAGTTAAAAGATAGTCATCCTATGAGTTTATCCGGCGGGCAAAAACAGAGACTGGCAATAGCGTCTGTTATATTGAAAAATTCTCAATTAATATTTTTTGATGAACCTACAAGCGGAATGGATTATGCAAATATGATAAAAATTTCAGAGATGATAAAGGAATGTAAGAGAAATGATAAAATAATTTTTATTGTTTCACATGATACGGAGTTTTTAAATGCAACTGTCGACTATTTTGTGGATATGAAGAAAGTTTTAATGTTGGAAACAGATTATTGTTCAGGTTATAATAAAAGAAGTGATAAATGGCTTAATTTTATTCAACTTAACAAGGATTATGTATATTTACAAGCTCGTTTTTATAGTGTTTTGAGGTGACAAATGAGTAAAGGTGATGAAACATTAGTATGGGATCGTGTGGCAGGTATCTATGATATTTTTGTTTATATAATCAATGCTAAGGTACATAAGGCATTGAGAAATCATATAAAAAATCTTTTTGAGCCTTCCGATATTGTATTGGAGTGTGCCTGCGGTACCGGTATGTTAACCGAATGCATTGCACTTAGGTGTAAAAAACTGACTGCTACGGATTTTTCAAAAAATATGGTTCAAACGACAAAGTATAATTGCAGAAATCACAAGAACATTTCTTTTGCAGTTGCGGATATTAATAACCTTGAATTTGCCGATGCCGCCTTTGACAAGGTTGTTGCAGCCAATGTAATTCATTTATTGGAAGATCCTTACAAAGCTTTAGATGAGCTTGATAGAGTGTGTAAGCCTAATGGTAAAATGATTATCACAACCTATATTGTTAAACAAGAAAAAAAAAGAAAGAATGTGTTTACCGAAACAATAAGTAAGGGCACCAAATACTTCAAACGAGAATTCTCTTTTTCGTCATATAAACAGTTTTTTATTGATGCCGGCTATTCCGATGTTCAATGTATTGACATAGACGGGTTTATTCCCTGTTCAATAGCGATAATGGGAAAAAGAGGAGACTAAAGGTATCTGACTTCTTTATATATCCTTAAGTTTTTTATACATGTTAGGTATGTCATAAATAACAGTATCATAAACTGTTGTCATATTAATGCGACCGTAAGCATGATCAATTATATTTTTCATACCTTTGATAGATGCCCACGGAATTTCATTATGCATTTCTCTGAATTTATCTGAAAGCTTTGAATTGTTTTCCGCAATCTGAATAATGCGAAACATTACGGAATCTAACAATAAATCATTATTCTCGATATCTTCTTTTGTTTTTCCTTCGGTATGTTCTATGACAAATTTCAAATCCGCCTTAATTTTTCAATGAAATAAGTGTCATCTTTTATGTTATCCATATATCCTAACTCCGTCTCTTAAGATTTCCTGTACCAATGGCGGATTATTGTTCAATTGAGCTGCATCCAATAAATCAACCTTCTTCTTCAGGTTTTCACGTAAATTTTCTATCAACTCAAAAAATTTAATGCCTTTAATGGAGCCGGATATCAAAAGGTCGACATCACTTTTTTCCGTTGATTTTCCTTTTGCGTAAGAGCCGAACAAATAGCAGTATTCAACATCGTAAGATGCGAATACATCTTTGCATATTTCTTTAATCTGTTCGACGGTTAATATACCGTGTTGTTCATCTATAAATCCGTATTCAGCTATGCGCTCTTTAATATATCGGTGCTTAATAGCTTTGATTTTACTCTCATCCGATTCATATCTTTTGTATGTGCGAAGGGGAATCTGAAGATAATCAGCGCATTTTTGCTGTGTCAAGCCTTTATCCAGTCGCATTTGTTTTATAGTCATTTAAGATTACCTCAGCATCATTTTAAATAATTGGCACCGCAATATTAATAGAAAAAGTGCCAATATGGCACCAAGTGAAAATATAAAGGTGCCAAAATGGCACTTTATGCGGGATGATACTGGTGAAGATGATTGGATTTGAACCAATGACCTCTTGCATGTCAAGCAAGCGCTCTAACCAACTGAGCTACACCTCCGTGCCTGTATATATTACAATAACTTAAGTAAACCTGCAATATTAAAAGTCTTAAGATACAGAAGGTTCTCGCTGTCACGCATGGAATCTTTAAGACTTATGGGACCTCTGCTTATGGAAAAAAGGGCAGTAATACCGTAATCTTTTAGTGCTTCGGCATCTTTGGATATTGCACCCGATATGCATATTACCGGCTTATTGTACTTCTTTGAGAGCATTCCCACCCTCATGGGTAGCTTGCCGTAAACGGTCTGTGAATCGGTATGTCCTTCTCCGGTTATAACTATATCACTGTCCTTTATGGCTTCTTCCAGATAGGTATAACTTAAGATAACATCGAATCCGCTTTTTATAACCGGCTTACAGACAGTCATAAGACCTCCTGCCAGACCTCCCGCAGCACCTGCTCCGGGAATATTCGATATATCTTTATTTAGTTGTTTTTTAAAAACCTCAGCAAGATTCTGCAACCCTGCATCAAGTTCTATAACCTGTTCTTTTGTGGCTCCCTTTTGAGGAGAAAATATATATGCCGCTCCTTCTTTTCCGTGGTATACATTCTCCACATCACAGGCAAACTCAATATGTGCGTCTTTCAATTCTTTAATAACATTTGATGAGTCAATGTTTGCAACAGCTGTCATTGCAGCACCCGAAGGGGAGAGAATTGACTTGTTTTTATCATAAAACACCATGCCCAATGCGGCTAATGCACCCATTCCGCCGTCGGAAACAGCAGTGCCTCCGAAACCCACTATTATCTTTTTATAGCCTCTTTGCAGAGCCGCCCTTATCAGCTGCCCCGTACCGTATGATGACGCTCTCATGGGGTCCAATCTGTTTTTCGGTATTCCCTGAATACCCGATGCACATGCCGATTCTATAACGGCAGTTTCATTATCGCCCAGTATTCCGAAGAATCCGGTCATTTTATTTCCGAAAACCCCGTTTACGGTAACATACTCTTTACGTCCTTCGGTTGCAAAAACAAGGCAATCGGTTGTGCCTTCACCGCCGTCAGCCATGGGATATTTATTTACACTGCATTCAGGCATAACGTCATTTAAAGCTTTTGCCATTATGTCGCAACATGCTATGGCACTCATGCACCCTTTATATGAATCGTTTGCTATTGTTATTTTCATATCTTATTCCTTTCCACATAAGGGTATTTGCAATCAATGCTATTATACCCGGTATAAAGCACAGTGTGTAACTTAGAATTAATGAAGGCATATTTTCCTGCGGAGAAAGCAGTTTTACCACGGAAAAGTACTCCATAATATTTCCGCCCATTATCACTATGGCGGCAGGTAAAGAGAAAACCGCCAATGATGTTATAACGGCAGCATTTACTCTGTTACTGAGATTGGACAACAACAGTATCATAAATGTCATCGACAGAAGTACAAGAAGTCTGAGAAGATAGATAAGTATAAGGAAGGACAATACAGTCATTTTGTAAGGAAACTCACTCATGAAGCTTTGAACGGGAGCGGATAGTGAATGAAGACTTCCGTAAATTTTTACTGCATTACGTATTTCAAATCCGTAAACGATAAGCCATACCGCACATGTCATTATACAAGCAATTAATGTCTTATTACGCACGAGTACGGTTCTTCCTCTGTCGGTACTGCATAAGAGATATTTCATTTTCTGCTGATGCTCATAAGCGAATATGCCGGCTGTCATAACCGTTGTGAATAATATGGCTATCAATCCGGTTTTTCTTTGATAACCCTCAACATTTCTGTTCAGCAGTGCATCATATATTGTACTGTCCATTATCCACAAACCCGTGCCTTTTTTAGCCAGGGCTTCGGCTTTAATCATGGAAAGATATTGTACTTTTGTGGCTCCGTGCATACTTCCCTTTGCCATTTCCTCATATGCAATAACCGTTTCTTCATCAATTTTAGTTAGCGTTTCTTCGGTAACTTCTCCTGTAAACATATTCTCGAAATATACCAGGTTTCCGTCATACTCCGACACATTTAGCGGTGGTGCTTCAGAAGCAAATATTGCCCATAATAAAAGAACGATAATAACAAAAGCTCCTTTTTGTATCCACAGTGTTTTATGAAGCTCAGCAAAGAACAACCGGAAACGATCGGACAATCCGGCACGGAGTTTAAGTATTTTATCGTAAAGTTTAAGTAAAGGATTGGGAGTGGAAAAAGGTTTCTTCTTATGATGAATAATGATACACCCCGTTGCGAAAAGAATCATTGCTGCGGGTATCATATATGTTGTAAGAGTTTGTCCGTTTATTGGATACTCATTTATATTAATATTGAGATACCTCATATATATCCTGTTGTAATTTATCAATGCAAATATGTTTATAAACCTCAAAACGGCAATTGCATAACTGTCCGGTATTAAAGCGAACAGTGTATACTCGGTTCCCAAAAACAGAGAGGTTACTGCAACTGCCAATGAAGTATTGGATATAGCCAGCATCATAAAGTAGAGTATCAGCGATATCACCCATGTCCCTATAATCTTAAACAGGAAGAAGTTCAGTATAAAACCGCCTACGGTAAAAGGCTGTGATACTCCCTTAAACAAGCTCATGGATTGTATAGGCCTGGACATATCTCCGAACCCTCTATACACTATTGCTGCGGTTAAGAATCTTGAACCTACAAGAAATACCGTTGCAATTGCCGAACAGACAAGCAGTATAGCAACTCTTTTGATTGCAAGCCTTGCTCTTCCTTCAGGATAGGCATATACAAGCGGCCAGAGGCCTTTTTTACGTTCCTGAATCATGAGCAGGACTATGAAGATAATGTATGCCAGAATGCTGTAATCGGAGATACTGTCGGTAAACAGGGCATTGACCGCAAGGTCATTATCCAATGACAGTTCGGTAATATGTATCTTGGAAAAATCCTCTACTGTTTTAATAATATTCCTGTAGGAAAAGGAATTCGGATCGGAAAAAATGCTTACCGATTTCATATTCTCGGCATTTTCGCTTATTTTTTTGATATATTCGGGGTATTCTGTCAGATGATTTATCTTCTCGATAAGTATATTGCATACTTCAATGGTAATATATGCTTTCTTAACCGCTTGTTCCGAAGTGTCAATCTTGCCGCTTTCTATGTCTTTTATCATCTGCTCGCCGAATTTTTTGTAATAAAAACCGGAAGCTTCTTCCTTGTATTCCATATCCTTGCTGTATAACCAACGGGGAATTAATACCGTTCCTTCCGATAATTTCTTCAGATTGTTCAGATAATTGATGCCTTCTTCATTATCCATGCCTTTGCAGGTATTCAATACTTCGATATAGCGGTCGGTATATTCCGGTAATGTGCATATATCTCCTTTGGGTGTTGATTCCCAGAAAAAGATAAAGACATTCATAAATATCAGAAAAGCTATACAGACAATATTGGTTTTTGATACTATGATTCGCTTAAGTTCCCGCATTTTGCCCCTCTGTATGTATTATCTTCAGATATGCTTCTTCCATGTTTTCAGAGCAAGTTTCTTTAAGTATTCGTTCGGGTTTTCCCGAAGCTTCTATGCGTCCGTTTTTCATGAATATTACATAATCGGCTATGGATTCCACATCGGATGTAATATGGGTGGTTATGAGTACTATTTTTGATGCGGCAAGATTACCTATATATGTCCTTATTCTTACCCTTTCCTCGGGATCCAATCCGGCTGTAGGTTCATCGAGCATCAGTATGTCCGGTTTACCCAGTAAGGCCTGCGCTAAAAGTATTCTTTGACGCATACCTCCCGAGAAGGAAGAAAGCTTCTTATGACCTACATCGGAAAGATTGACAACGGACAAAAGCTCATTAATAACACCTCTTGCTTCTTTTTTAGGTATCCCTTTTATTTCCGCCATGTAACTTAAAAAACCTTTGGCACTCATCTGGTCATACATGCCCTGTGACTGAGGCATAAATCCTATCTTTTTTCTGAAGGATCTGCCCAACTGCAATATATCCTTACCGTCATAAAATATCTGTCCGCCCGAGCGGGATATGTTGTCGGTTATAAGGTGCATAAGGGTGCTCTTTCCCGCACCGTTGGGACCTAATATCGCATATGTTCCTTCCTTAAAGGTATAAGTGAATTTGTCCAGAGCAAGTTTCTCTCCGTAGTACTTGGAAAGATTCTCTATATAAAGTTCCATATGAAGCTCCTTTCATTACCTGCCATAACTAATTCTCTATTTTATGAAACGTAAACTTATCGGTTCCTATCTCGGATTTGTCTATATAGTAATCCGGTTTATTATCCATATCGGATGCAAATATAATGTAATTGCCGACATCTGTAATAAAATTTCCTATTTTGCCCTTATTAATAAAATCCAACAAAACGGTCTCTATAATCTCATAATCCCAATTATATATATACAAAACCAAGTCCTGCTCACGCAGTGCTCGATAATCATCATTGCGATTATGTATTAAATATATGTAGTCGGGGTAAAATCTTGCTCCGCAGTACCCGTGATTATCAAATTTAATTGCCTTTTCCAATGTGACTTCACCTGTTTCAACATTGTACTTATATATCCCTTCATTCGTCAGATAGCAATATCCGTAATGCTTTCCCCAAAAACCGTTACCGGACCAGTTGTCCGCAATATTTGTCAATGCACCTGTTTTACAGGAGTATGAGTATAAAAAACATTCTGCTGTAGTATCCTGTTTATAAACTGTCAGAAATATAATATCATCTACAACAATGAATCTTTGTATATTAAATATAATATCGTCCGTAAGTACAACCTCCGGTTTTGAATTATCATCAACCTTAACTCTGTATAGGTTGTTGTCATCGTTTGTAACGCCGATTGCTTGAACTCCGGGAGTGCCGATAATATAATAGAAGTATCCGTTATGGAAATAGCCGAAAGTACTAAAGCAAGAATTGTTCAGGACTTTAATTTCTTTATGATTTGTTCCGTCCATATTCATACAGTTCAGTGTGTTGACATAATAATCTCTTCTGGATATATAGTATATTTTATCTTTGTAATAACCTATTTGATAAGCGCCTGTATATGCGTTACAGTCTTCCGTGCTGTGATTACAGGCGGGTTTGTTGCACAGTTTTATATATTCGGTATTTCCTTTTTCCGAGTAATAGATATACTTTCTGATATTCATGTACATGCCGTAGGGGGTTACAAGATATAATGAAACAGAGGATTCTCCCTGTCTGAAAGCCGTGTAGTATTCTTCAGGTTTTTCATTGTCGGAGTTGCTTGTTATAGAAAATGAGCTTTCAGTATTATGTGAATCACTTTCCGGAACATAAGAGCAATTGCAGGATGTAAATAAAGATGCAATAAGAGCGAATAATATAAGTATAACTATCTTCTTTGACATGGTTTCGAACCTTTTTAATGTGTTTTTACAGAGTATACAACTTATATAATACAATATATTGTAAAGTTTTTATTGTCAAGAAAAGCGGCGCCGTTTGTTATCATAGCGAAAATATGTTAAATTATACACATCACGGAGGCAAATATGGAGCGATATATTTTTAAACAGGCCGAGCCCGTGTGGGCAGCCGGACTGCAAAATGGAATGAATATAAGGATGGGTTTTTACGCACAAGCAGGTAAAGGTAAAACATCGGTTAATCTTGCCTGCAGTACCGCTTATCAGATATATGTCAACAAAACTTTTGCGGCTGCAGGTCCCGCAAGAGCGGCACGCGGATATTACAGGGTGGATGAGATTGATATAACTTCTTATCTTAACAAAGACATAAACGATGTTGCCGTTATAGTATGGGGTTATTGTATAAACGCATATTCCTTCCTGGATCAACCGTCTTTTCTGACCTGTGAAATAGTTTGCGATAATGACGTGGTTGCAGCTACCGGAGTTAAGGGATTTTTTGCATATCTTTTAGATGATTACCTGAAAAAGGTACAAAGATACACATACCAGAGGGGCTTTGTGGAGTCTTATGTATTAGCTTCCGATTCCCGCGACTGGATGACCGGCGTGAATACTCATCAGGTAAGTCTGGAGATGTCCGGTAAGAAGGAATATATAACCAGAAATGTACTGTATCCCGAATATGAAAAATTGTGTCCTATGGATAATGCCGTCGTAGGTAAACATAAACCTTGTAAACCCGAAACATACAGACTGCCCTGGCATCTGAAAATAGATAATCCTGACTATAAGCAGTATAAAACGGAAGAGTTGGATGAGAATATAAATGAGAGAATACAGCAGATTGAGTATGATACCGCTAATGCCGTAGAAACCGATATAAGTAACGGTATTTGCTTAAGCGAAAGCGAATATGCCGTTTATGAGTTTGAAAGAGAAGCCACCGGCTTTATATCTTTCCGTATTGTCTGCGAAGAAACCTGTGAGTTTTTGATGATTTATGATGAGATGCTCATAAACGGGGTACCCGATCCCATTCGCATACACGGCTTATGGGTAAATAAATATGTTCTGGAGCCGGGTGAATACAATTTGGTGTTTTTCGAACCGGTCAGTATGAAATACTTAAATGTCGTAATGTTCAGAGGTAGGGCACGTATCTGTTCTTTACATATGATTGAATACAAGCATGCGCCTGTAGATAAGGCTATTGATACAACCGATCCCGACCTTAAAAAAATATTTGATGCGGCTGTGGAAACTTACAGACAAAATGCACTGGACATATTCATGGACTGCCCTTCAAGAGAAAGAGCGGGGTGGCTGTGTGACAGTTTCTTTGCATCCAGAGTGGAATATTTCCTTACGGGTAAATCGTTGATTGAGAAGAACTTTTTGGAAAATTTCCTTCTTCCCGAATCTTATCCTTCCCTTCCCGAAGGCATGATTCCCATGTGCTATCCTGCCGACCATGTAAACAAAAACTTCATACCCAACTGGGCAATGTGGTTTGTACTGCAGCTGTATGAGTACAAAGAGAGAAGTAATGATATTCATATGGTTGCCGCATTTAAACCGAAGATATATGCTTTGTTGGAATATTTCGAAAGATTTCTGAATAAAGACGGTCTTTTGCAGAATCTGGAAAAATGGGTTTTCGTGGAATGGTCTTTTGCCAATAAACTGGTGCAGGATGTGAATTTCCCGACCAATATGCTTTATGCATTGATGTTGGAAAGGGTATCACAACTGTATGATGACAAAGATAAGCTGGTGCAGGCGGATGGTATCAGAAAGAAGATAAGAGAACTGTCATATGACGGGGAGTTTTTCCGTGACCGCATGGTATTTAAGAATGATGTGCTTGAAGTTTCGCACGAACGCACGGAAGTGTGCCAGTATTACGCATTCTTTACAAAAACGGCAACAAAGAAGAAATATCCGAAGTTATGGAAAACCCTTGTCAAGGATTTCGGACCGGACAGAGTGGAAAAGAAATTGCATCCGGAAATATATCCGGCAAATGCTTTCGTAGGTACATATCTTAGAATGGAACTGTTAACCGAACAGGGGTTGTATAAACAGTTGTTAAACGAATCGGTAGGATTTTTCAAGTACATGGCCGAAAGAACCGGTACATTGTGGGAGAATAAGACCGACGGTGCATCGTTAAATCACGGTTTTGCAGCTCATGCGGGCATATGGATATATAACGCGGTGGAAGCACTGAAAGAGCATATCTGAGCATTTAACGGCAAACAACAAAAGGGAGTTTGGTACCGAAATTATAAGTCTGATTGATTTTTCTCTATATGTGCAATAAAATCAAAGGGCATTATTTTAAAGTTGAACTTGAAAAAAGTGCCGCTATTTAGTATCATAAACATAGTCAGGAGGTGACCGGGATGATAAATAGGAATATTTCCGACAAATTAACAAGCCTTGCTAACCAAGTTCCTGTTGTGACTGTAATCGGACCCAGACAGTCGGGGAAAACTACTTTAGTCAAAAAATATTTTCCAAAATACAATTATGTCAATTTGGAAGATCCTACAAATAGAATGTTAGCAAAAGAAGATTATAAAGGTTTTTTTGAAATGTATAAAGAGCCGGTTATTATAGATGAAGTTCAAAGAGTACCCGAACTTCTTTCTGCAATACAAGTTATGGTAGATGAGGACAGAGGAAAGAATGGTCGCTTTATACTTACAGGGAGCCATCAACCAAGTTTACAAAGAGGAATTGCACAATCCCTGGCAGGCAGAACCGGTATTTTAACTTTACTTCCTTTAAGTATGAATGAACTTGCAGAAGAAGGATTATTAGAGGAGTTATCTACCGATAAATTACTTTTAAAAGGTTTCATGCCGGAACTTTATAGAGAAGGGACTAGAGAACCAATCGTTTATTATCGCGATTATTTAAATACTTATGTAGAAAAAGATTTACGGGCAATGTTAGAAATTAAAAATCTTGATAAATTTTTAAGGTTTTTAACTTTACTTGCAGGTAGGGTTGGACAGGTAGTAAATTTATCTGCTATGGCAGGAGATGTAGGGGTTTCATCTACAACTTTATCTGAATGGCTGTCTGTGCTCGAAGCCTCTTATATAGTATATAGATTAAGACCGTATTTTACTAATATTACAAAACAACAAATTAAATCACCAAAAATTTATTTCACGGAAATCGGGCTGGCATCTTATCTTTTGGGGATAGAAACAGAAAATCAAGTAAACCGAGATCCGCTACGAGGAAATCTTTTTGAAAATTTAATTGTTTCAGAGGTTCTGAAATCAAGGCTAAATAGAAATCAGAACCCGAATATCTATTATATGAGAACCTCTAAAGGTGTTGAGGTGGATTTGATTGTGAAAAAAGAGGAAAAATTATATCCGTTTGAAATAAAGACATCCATGACACCTAATAAATCATTTTCAAGGCATTTATTATCTTTTGTTGAAGCAGAGAAGAATGCTCTAAAGCCAAGAATTATTTATACTGGACAATCCTATCCGCAATTTAACGGGGTCGAATATGTTAATTATAAAGATTTAGGAAATTTAATATGTAACATTTGATGAAGGGTTGATTTTCGCCCCACCGAGGCGAAAATTTAAAAGCGCCGGAAAGAAAAGAGAAATATTTAAATGGCAATCTTTGATATGATTACCAAAGACTTGAACTCAAAAATTCAATACAGAAAAAGTGAAAATATTGTTCAAGATTTAAAGGATATTATCGACTCTGCACAGCACTATGCGTGCCGAGTATGGTGCAGAATTGCTAAAAACCCTTGCTAAAGAAATGGAAAAATTTTATTGAAAAGGGCTTAATCAAAGAAATCTTTACTATTACGTCCGTTTTTATGATTAGTTTCCTCAAATTTTGAACGCAATGAGTTCAAAATCTCCGATACTCTCCTGTACACATTATCGCTGTTTATTACAAGTTCCGGATAAAGATGCGCGAGATTGGTATGAAAAGGACAGCGAAAAAAAGTGACACTATCACCGGATGAAAATGTATTGACAAGTAAAAGGCGCTGTGATATAAATTTCAGTATCTAAATGCTTCTATGAACTCACAAGGCTTGTAAAATCATTTCGGTTAGAGGTTTCATACCTAAGGGTTTCTTAGTTGTATAGGGTAAATTTTTTAATGGAGGACCAGATGAACAAAGGTACGGTAAAGTGGTTTAATTCCGAGAAAGGATATGGATTCATATCCAATGACGAAGGCGGAGACGATGTATTTGTACATTTCTCAGCTATTAACATTGATGGCTACAAGACTCTTAAAGAAGGACAAAAAGTCACTTTTGATGTAGAGGAAGATCCTAAGAACAGCAAAAAGCTTAGAGCAGCCAATGTTTGCTTAGTATAAGTAAACAAGATCTAAAACGCTGACCTAATCATATTAATATATAAGTAATTGAGTAAGAATGTGTTTTGAAGAACGGGTATCCGTTCTTTTTTTCTTACGGTAAATATAGTATACTTTCTGTATGACAACAAAAAAGGATGAGGATATGTTTAAAAACAAGAGTATTGAGGAATTTATTGATGCATTATCGTCAAAGCAGCCCGTACCGGGCGGAGGCGGAGCCAGTGCATTGGCAGGTACAATGGGAACGGCCTTGGCAAGTATGGTAGGTAATCTTACGCTGGGTAAAAAGCGATATGCCGATGTTCAGGAAGACATTATGATCTTACAGCAAAAAGTATCGGTTCTGACTGAAGAACTTATGGATCTTATTGACAAAGACGCGGAAGTTTTTCTTCCGTTATCGAAAGCCTATTCTTTGCCGAGTACCACCGATGAAGAAAAGGAGTATAAAGACAAAGTAATGGAAGAGGCTTTGAATACCGCCTGTTCAGTTCCTGTAAGTATTATGGAAAAATCCTACGAGATGCTGTTACTGTTAGGGGAGTATGCCGAAAAAGGTTCCAGAATAGCTATATCCGATGTGGCGGTTTCTGCGGTTATGCTGCGTGCGGCCATTACCGGAGCATCGGTAAATGTATTTATCAATACCAAGGCAATGAAAGATTGTAACAGAGCGGAGCAATTAAACAGTCATTGTGATGATATAATAGAGAAAGGCAAAAAACTTGCCGATGAAATATTCGAAAGGATAGAGAAAAATTTAAGGTGATATTATGGAAATCTTATACGGTAACGATGTGGTAAAAGCCTTATCGGACCAGATACGGAATCAACTGGCAACATTGTCGGGGTATATACCGCATCTGGCTATTGTAAGGGTGGGAGAGAAACCCGATGATATGGCTTATGAAAGAGGAGCGGTCAAGAGATTTGAAAAGCTGGGTTTGAGATGTACTGTACACGCTTTTCCCGAGAGTATTAATCACAAGGATTTTGCTTATGCATTCAAAAAAATCAATGACGATAATGATGTTGACGGTATTCTTCTTTTACGCCCGCTTCCGAAACATCTGGATGAAAAAGCCATAACCGAAATGATTAATCCTGTTAAGGATATTGACTGTATCAGCCCTATAAATATGGCAAAAGTGTTTTCCGGTGATGATACGGGATTTGCTCCGTGTACTGCCGAAGCGGTAATAGAAATGATAGATTATGCGGGAATTGATCTTACCGGTAAAAGAGCAACGATAGTAGGACGCTCTATGGTAATAGGAAAACCGGTAGCAATGATGCTGATGAAAAAGAATGCAACCATTACCGTGTGCCATACCCGGACGGCGGATATGCCGGCGGCATGTAAGAATGCCGAAGTACTTGTAGCTGCCGCAGGTAAGGCAAGGATGATAAACCGTAACCATGTATCCAAAGGGGCATATGTTTTTGATGTAGGCATAAATGTGGACGACGAGGGACGGTTATGCGGGGATGTGGATATAGAGGACATATCGGATATAGCGGCTTTATGTACTCCCGTTCCCAAAGGAGTAGGCACCGTTACCACTTCGGTGCTTGCAAAGCATGTTGTTAAAGCCGCAAAAATGAGAAGGGAAAAGAAATGATAAAATTTGACGATGTTAAGAAAAATACGGAAGTAAAGACATACATAGCTAAAGCCGATGAATCACTGATAGCTTTGGGTTATACCGAGCACAGTTTTGCTCATGTACTTAAAGTGGCAACAACCGCCAAGTATATATTGACAACACTGGGGTATTCCCAAAAGGAGATAGAGCTTGCACAGATTGCATGTTATCTGCATGATATAGGGAATCTTATCAACAGGGAAGACCATGCGCAAAGCGGCGCAATGCTGGCATTCAGAGTTTTAAAGGATATGAACGCAACACCCGATGAAATTGCTACGGTTATAACTGCCATAGGCAATCATGACGAGAGTACCGCTTATCCGGTCAATTGCGTTGCCGCCGCATTGATTATTGCAGATAAAACCGATGTCAGAAGAAGCAGAGTAAGAAATACCGATACGGCACATTTTGATATACATGACAGAGTAAACTATTCCGTTAAGAAATCCACGGTCAGGATAAATGAAGATAAGACGGAAATATGTTTAAGTCTCACAATAGATCCCAAGTATTACTCTGTATTGGAATACTTTGAGATATTCTTAGACAGAATGATATTATGCAGGAAAGCAGCGGAAAGCCTTAATCTGAAGTTTAAGATGAATATAAATGACAGACAAATACTGTAAAACAAATCAGCTAATATTAAATGGATTAATACGCATATAGATAAATATGTGCTTTTGTCACTGAAGAGCCGATGTTTTATTGCTATTATTTGTGCATATTCGAGGTGTGAAGTGGAAAAGATTTTGATTGTAATAACTATATTGATACTGATTGCCATGTTGGTAGGCTGTACCTTATCTAGCGGAGTCGGCGAGAAGAATACTTATGAAAAGATTACTGCTATGGAAGCTAAGAAGATGATGGATGAGAAAAGCGGATACATCATCTTGGATGTGAGGACCAAAGATGAGTATAAGGGGGGACATATACCCGGTGCGGTTCTTCTGCCTAATGAAAGTATAGGGAAGGATACAATAGATATATTACCCGACAAAGACCAAATCATTCTTATCTATTGCAGGTCCGGCAGACGCAGCAAGGAAGCAGCTGCCAAATTGGTTAATTTAGGATACACAAATATCTATGAGTTCGGCGGCATAATAGACTGGACTTATGATATAGTTAAAGACTGATTTTTACAGGGTTGATTGAGTATTTTTAAGCCTATAAACATAATTAGTGGGAATATTTTTGGACACATACGTACCATGACTAAATTGTAACGATATTTTATATTGTACACATAATCATGCGATGATAAAATGGATATGCGGAGGAAAAGAACAATGACACTTAAGCAATTTTACACATTGAAACTGTTTTTTATGATACTATTCTGGCCCTTTTTTGTTATAGCTAAAGTTGCGGGAATATGGAAGTAATAACCTATCAAAAAATAATCGTATAATGCACAATCAAAAAGGCATAAAGACACGCTTTTTTGTTTCATGATATAATATCAGCAATTCATTTAAGCAGAGGTGACAAGCATGTATAATCTTGATGAATATCTTATACCGTTATGGGAAGGTAATATAGTTTATGATGAATCGATAATGGTTGTAAGAAACCGAAACGGCAGTATTTCTTTACAACCTTTGGCATATAAAGCGACAAAGATTATTTCAGTAAAAAATGCCGCTCTTACCGTTACTTATGTGGAAGGAACCGATTATCTATTACAGGACGGAATGCTCAAGATACAGGATAACGGAAATATATTTGTTATGGATTATGATGACTATTTCCCTATAAATCCAAAGGAAGGTGAGGCTTTTTCAACATATTTCGGTTTTACAGTCTGGCATGAAGGAGCATATTTTCATGACAGGCAAATAGTAGTAACTTATGAGCATAAGGAAAGCGATATATATTTCCCCGGGATTGTTAAAGGCGATTTAGTTGTATTTGATAAATTGAGGAAAAAGGAAAACCTGAATATGTTGTTCCTCGGAGACAGCATAACTTTCGGCTGGAACAGTTCCGCTTTGGTGGATGTGGCTCCGTATCTTCCCTCGTGGGATAAACTGACCGCTTTAAGTATACAAAAGAGATACGGTTATGAGAAGGTTATAGAAGAGGATCAGGATTTTTCCGGTATAGGAAATATCAGGTATGTAAACACTGCGGTTTCGGGAACATCTATTACATGGGGACTGCAGAATGTGCAGGAATTGGTATGCAATTACAGACCTGACATGGTGTTTTTAGCCTTCGGTATGAATGCCGGCGGATTGGATGCTGCTACTTTTAAGGAGAGACTTAATAAGATTATTTACGAGATAAGAAAAGATAATTCCGATTGTTCCGTTGTTTTAGTCGCAACAACTTACCCAAATCCCAATCTCACACGAAAAACATTTTACATACAGGAGTATGTACATGTTTTGCATCAGGTTAAAGAGGAGTTGGGTAATATTGCGGTATCGGACATGTCCACTTTGCACAAGAAACTTTTAGATGTTAAACCCTATCACCACATGACGGGCAACAATATAAATCATCCGAATGATTTTCTGATGCGTCAGTATGCAATAGTGACATTGCATGCGTTGAAATAATAAAACTTGGGAGTTGACTGATTGACAATATGATGTTTTAATGATATTTTTTAGATAATATTCAAGAAAAGAGGCAGGAAATGATTCTTTAATTCGAGACAAAACATAACAGATAACAGGGGATACCCGTATTTATTATGTCTTGGAAAGAATAAGGATTATAACTGTCAAATATGTTTTATTGCAGCATCCGTTTTCATTCCATGACATACGGATTTTTTTGGGGGATTTTATGCTGCAGATTAAAGATTTATCCATATATATGAAGAATGACGGCAGACCTTTGGTAGAAAGGCTTACCATCAATTTGAACTCTAATGACAAAGTGGCTGTAATAGGCGAGGAAGGCAACGGCAAGAGTACTTTGCTTAGAGCAATTTATGATGTCGAAAGTATTTCTGATTATGCAGTCTGTGAAGGTGCTGTTTTTAAAAAACGGTGTATTATAGGGTATTTGCCACAGTTGCTTGAAGATAAATATCTGAACAGGAAATTGGGAGAATATTTTACCTTATTTCATGTAACCGATGCAAAAAATGCCGGACAATATGCAAGATTGTTGACGGAATTGGGGCTGGAAGTGGGGAAAGAGGATTATGCAAGGTTGCTTTCTACCTTCTCCGGAGGAGAAAAGATAAAGATTCAGCTTTTATCTATACTGCTATCATCGCCGGATGTGCTGCTACTGGATGAACCTACCAATGATATTGATATAGATACTCTTGTATGGCTGGAGACCTTTATAAACACCTGTAGAATTCCGGTAATGTATGTGTCCCATGATGAGATGCTTATTGAAAACACGGCTAATGTTATCTTACATATGGAAATGCACAAAAGAAAAAGTGAATGCAGCCACACAATATCACGCTTAAGTTACTCCGAATATATTAAAGTGAGGAAATATAATCTGGAAAAACAGGATCAGATTGCCTCCATGCAAAGAGCGGAATATGCAAAACAGATGGAGCGTTGGAAGAAGATTCATGATAAAGTGGAGAAAGATCAGGAGAACATATCCAGACAGGATCCCGAAAGCGGAAGATTGCTGAAGAAGAAAATGAAGTCGGTTAAATCACAGGAAAAAAGATTCATGCGTGAAAAAGAAGATTTTACGGAGTTTTCCGATGCCGAAGAAGCGATTTTCTTAAGATTTTATGACGGACAATATATAAATACATCAAAAAGGGTACTGGATATGGAATTGGATTATCTGAAGATAGGAGATATAGTACTTTCAGCCGATGTGAAATTGTATGTTAAAGGTGGGGAGCATATAGGTATATACGGAAAGAACGGAGCAGGTAAGACTACTTTATTGAGACAGATACTTAATCATATTGTACAGGACAATAATATCCGTTTAGGCTATATGCCGCAGGACTATACCGACAGTATGGATAATAGTCTTACATGTATTGAGTTTCTTGCCCCGAGCGGAACAAAAGCCGATATTACTAAAGCAAGACAGTATATGGGAGGTATGAAATTCACCGCTGATGAAATGATTGGTCCGATTTCCGGCTTGTCCGGCGGACAGAAAGCAAAACTTTATCTTTTAAAAATAGTACTGGATGGATGTAATGTGCTTGTGATGGACGAACCTACAAGGAATTTAAGTCCGTTATCCAATCCCGTGATACGTGAAAAACTGAAAGGTTTTAAAGGCACCATAATCGCCGTTTCCCATGACAGAAAGTTTCTAAACGAAGTGTGCGATAAGCGGTATGAACTGACGGATAAAGGACTTTTCATGACAGATATGACATGGTAAGCGTGTATGTTTTTTTTGAAAAATTTGCTTTTATACTATCAGACTAATAATCTCTTATTATTTTGTGATAGAATATATATACAGTTAATTTCGGAGGTTTAGCATGAGCATTAATCTGGTCCCCATGCCTAATGAGTTTCACACTGATTACAAACTTTTCTTTAGAAGAAACATATTGGAAAGCATTACGGTTGAATATGATTCGGAATATTCAGCCGAGGAATACTCTATTGTAATTGATGCTAAGGGAGCAACAATTAAGTGCTCCACGAAAGCGGGAGAGAACTATGCACATCAGACTTTAAGACAACTGGAATTCGGTTATTCCGGCAATATACCTTACCTTACAATTCATGATAAACCTGCTTTTTCCCACAGAGGTTTTCTAATTGATTGCTGCAGGCATTTCTTTACCGTGGAAGAGCTGAAGAAGATGATTGATGCCGCTGCGCTTTTTAAGTTTAATAAATTCCACTGGCATCTTACGGAAGACCAGGGATGGCGTATGGAGATAAAGAAATATCCTCTTCTTACCGAAAAAGGTTCGCAAAGACCGTATTCAAATTTCGGAAGGTATTATAATCCTAAGCCGTATGGCGGGTTTTATACTCAGGAAGAGATGAAGGATATTGTGGAGTATTGCAGAAAAAAGAGTATTGATGTAATACCGGAAATAGAGATACCCGGTCATTCGTCAGCCTGCCTTCACGCATATCCCCACCTGTCCTGTACAGGTAAGGAAGTACCGGTACGCACTCATGCGGGCATATTCAAGGATATCTTATGTGCGGGAAAAGAAGAGGTATATGAGTTTTTATTTAATGTCATAGATGAAATGACTGCTATTTTCCCGGGTGAATATATACATATCGGCGGAGATGAAGCCCCCAAGGACAGATGGAAAGAATGTCCGCATTGCAATAAAAAGATGAGGGAGCTCGGGTTGGAGAATTACGAGCAGCTGCAGGGATATATGCTGAACAGGATATATGACCATCTGCAAAAGAAAGGTAAACAAGCCATAACATGGAACGAGAGCTTACGCGGCGGTAATCTGGAAAAAGGTATAATTGTTCAGAATTGGATGGAAAAGAATGATGAGTGTACAATAAGAGCTTCACAAGGCGGTAAAGTAATTGTATCGGATTTCTTCCATTACTATGTTAATTATCCTTTGGGGATGACACCTCTTAAGAAAACATACATGTATGAACCTATACCTTCCAAGCTTCATGAGAATATGAAAAAAAATATCATCGGAGTGGAGACACCGGTATGGACGGAGTTTATTGATAATTTCGAGGATATGAGTAAAATGTGTTTCCCGCGAATGGCTGCAGTAGCGGAAACAGGCTGGACAAACAGGGATAAAAAGGATTATGTCGATTTTAAACTCAGACTTACTTACGTGATACGAATGATAGAAGAGATGGGATTAAAATATTCAGAAGAATCGCAGTGGGATCCGGGCTTTTTCCAATCGGCTAAACAGGTAATCAAATTTGCATACAATATGTACAACAAAGAGACTGTGAAAGCACTTAGAAAGTAAGCGCATCAATGGACAAAAAGGCGGTTGTATTATAAAATACATAGTTGAATACGGTATGTTATATACCTGAAAACAGAAAGGGTTAGATATGAAAAAAGCTGATATCGGCCTTATAGGCCTTGCCGTAATGGGCGAAAATTTGGTGCTCAACATGGAGAGTAAGGGATTTACCGTGGCTGTGTACAACAGAACGGTGGAAAAGGTGGAAAAATTCGTTCAGACAAGAGCGAAAGGTAAGAATATTATAGGTTGTTACAGTCTTTCTGAGCTTGTAGACAGTTTGAGAAAACCCAGAAAAGTTATGATTATGGTAAAAGCCGGTGCACCGGTGGACAATATGATAGATCAACTGATACCTCTTCTGGATAAGAATGACATTATAATTGACGGCGGAAATTCCAATTTCAACGATACCATAGCAAGAACCGAAAGAGTGGAAGCTGCCGGTCTTATGTATATCGGTACGGGAGTGAGCGGCGGGGAAGAAGGCGCCCTGACAGGTCCTTCTTTGATGCCGGGAGGCAGTGAAAGCGCATGGCCTCATGTAAAGGATATTTTCCAGTCCATAGCCGCCAAAGTGGAAGACGGCACACCCTGTTGCGATTGGGTAGGTGAAAACGGAGCCGGTCATTTTGTAAAGATGGTTCATAACGGTATTGAATACGGTGACATGGAACTTATCTGCGAGGCATATAACATAATGAAGACTCTTGTAGGTATGGATACCGACAGTATGCATAATGTTTTTGCCAAATGGAATGAAGGGGAACTGAATTCCTATCTTATAGAGATAACTGCGGATATACTGGCATTTAAGGAAAACAAAGAGCCGTTGGTGGAAAAGATTTTAGATAAAGCGGGACAGAAGGGTACAGGTAAATGGACAGCGATTTCCGCATTGGACGAAGGCGTACCCCTTACCCTCATAACCGAAGCGGTGTTTGCAAGATGCTTATCCGCTATGAAAGATGAAAGGGTTGAAGCAAGCCGCATTCTTAACGGTCCTACCGTGTCGTTTAATGAAAAACATGATGCTTTTATAGAAGATTTGAGAAAAGCTCTTTATCTCTCCAAGATAGTGTCTTACGCACAGGGTTACGCATTGATGAAAGCCGCTGCAGCATCTTATGACTGGCACCTTAATTACGGAGGCATAGCCCTTATGTGGAGAGGCGGATGCATTATCCGTTCGGCATTCTTGGGTAAGATAAAGCAGGCATATGATAACAATCCCGAAATATCCAATCTTTTGTTGGATCCTTTCTTCAAACAAAAGGCCGATGAGTGTCATCAAAGTTTAAGGAAGATAGTATCGGTATGTGCTCTTAACGGCATTCCCATACCGGCATTTGCCGCCGCACTGACATATTACGACGGTTACAGAAGCAAAAGATTGCCGGCGAATTTGTTACAGGCACAAAGAGACTATTTCGGTGCACATACATATGAAAGAATCGACAGTGAAAGAGGAGTATTCTATCACACAAACTGGACGGGAAGGGGCGGAGAGACATCCGCATCTACATATAACGCGTAAGGAGGCGGGAAATGAAATTACCATTCAAGATTAATTTAAAAAATAAGGTTGTTGTGGTTACAGGTGCCGGAGGAGTATTATGTTCCATGTTTGCAGAAGCTCTTGCCGAAGCAGGTGCAAAAGTTGCACTTTTGGACCTTAATTATGATGCAGCCAAAAAAGTTTCCGACGAGATTAACGGTAAAGGCGGAATAACCATACCTGTTAAAGCCAATGTACTGGAAAAACAGAGTCTTCTGGAAGCCAAAGCCGCAGTTAATAAAAAGTTGGGAAAATGCGACATACTTATAAACGGAGCGGGCGGCAACAATCCCAGAGCAACAACCACAAAAGAGTATTTTTATCCCGAAGATACGGATACCGAAGGGTTGGTTACATTCTTTAATCTTGACCCTCAGGGAGTGGAGTTTGTGTTTAATCTCAATTTTATCGGTACACTGCTTCCGACACAGGTATTTGCTGAGGATATGGTGGGCAGAGAAGGTTGTACGATTATAAACATATCTTCTATGAATGCATTTACGCCGTTGACTAAGATACCGGCATATTCCGGTGCCAAAGCCGCCGTATCCAATTTCACGCAGTGGCTGGCCGTGCATTTTTCCAAAGTGGGTATCAGAGTAAATGCCATAGCCCCCGGCTTCTTTATAACCAAGCAAAATGAAGCTTTGCTGCTTAATAAAGACGGTTCGTTCACCGAAAGATCCAGAAAGATACTTGCAGCAACTCCTATGGACAGATTCGGAAAACCCGAAGAACTTATAGGGGCATTGCTTTATCTTGTGGATGAGCGGTCTTCCGGCTTTGTAAACGGAGTGGTTCTTCCGGTTGACGGAGGATTTTCGGCATACAGCGGGGTATAACATGAAAGCTTTAATAAAAAGAGCAGGTAATAAACCCATTTCGGATAGTGAACTTAGTAAGTACTTAGATGAAACCTTGTCAAGATTCACAGCGGGTAAAAAAGTGCAGAAAATACTGATTGTCCCGCCGGATTTTACCAGGTTCTATTCCATGTCCGGGAAAATTACTTCCATGCTTTATGCCAAGCTTAAAGACAGCTGTACAGTAAACATATTACCTGCCCTGGGAACACATATGCCCATGACAGAAAAGGAACTGAACGATATGTTTGAAGGCATTCCTCATGACAGGTTTTTCGTTCATGACTGGAAAAACGATGTCGTGAAGATAGGGGAAGTTCCGAAGGAATTCGTAAATGAAGTATCCGAAGGGCTGGTAAATGAGAAGATGGATGTGGAAGTAAATAAAATGTTTTTGGACAAGACATACGACCTCATTATTTCCGTCGGTCAGGTGGTACCTCATGAAGTTGTGGGCATGGCAAACTATACCAAGAATATTGTTGTGGGAATAGGCGGCAACAATATGATAAACAAATCTCACATGCTCGGAGCATTCTACGGAATGGAGAGAATGATGGGAAGAGACCACAGCCCGGTAAGAAAAGTATTTGATTATGCTCAGGAGAAATACTTATCTTCCTTTCCGCTTTTCTATATACTTACCGTAACAACTCAGAACGGACCGTCAGCCGATATTCATGCATTGTATGCGGGAAACGGTCGGGATGCTTTTGAAGCGGGCGTGAAAGACAGTCTGGAGAAAAACTTCACATTCCTGGATGAAGAACCTGAAAAAATGGTGGTTTATCTTGATGAAAGAGAATTTAAGACCACCTGGGTGGGAAACAAGGCAATATACCGAACCAGAATGGCCATTGCCGAAGGCGGGGAACTTATCATTCTTGCTCCCGAGGTAAAACGTTTCGGTGAAGACGACGAAAACGACAGACTTATAAGGAAGTACGGATATATAGGAAGAGAGAACATTCTGAAAAAAGTCGATGAAAATGACGATTTGAAGAATAATCTGTCGGTAGCCGCACATATAATTCACGGGTCCAGTGACGGAAAGTTCAATATATCTTATGCAGTAAGGCATATGACAAAAGAAGAAATTGAAAAGGCCAATTTCAAGTATCTGGATTATGATGAAACGGTAAAGAAATATGACCCTAAAAAACTTAAGGACGGATTCAATTATGTGAACGGAGAAAAAATATTCTACATTTCCAATCCCGCTTTAGGTTTATGGTCTTCAAGGAAGAAGTTTAAAGAACAGTGATATAGTCTAAGCTGTTTTGTGAGTTTACAAATTAATATATAAGAATAAGCAGATATAGTTTTAAAGTCATTCCGAGAGGGGTGACTTTTATTTTTCCGCATTATTTGATATTATTAATAAAACAGCATTACTTTATCCGCTTGTTTACTTAGTTTGGGTAAAAGTAGTGCAGGTGATGGAAATGAAAAAAGTTGAAGAATACAAAGAAATATTTGATAAATACGGCGGTATGATGAGGACATGCCAGCTGAATGAAGAGAAGATCCTGTATCGTCCGCTTCAAAAACTTGTGGATAAAGGTCTTGTAGAAAAAGTGCGTTACGGATATTATCAGTGGGTAGACCATGATGACCTCAGTGAGATTTCTACCATAATTCGCCTCTTTCCCGATGCAGTACTTTGCATGTATTCCGCTCTCAGATATTACGAATACAGCGATAGAATTCCCGGCGAATGGCACTTGGCCGTAAGTAAGCACTCGGGTAAGTCACGCTTTAAGATTGACTACCCGTTTGTAAAACCCTACTATGTGGAACCTTCTATTTTGGAACTTGGATTGACATACGGAGATATTAACGGACATGAAGTGCGTATTTATGATAAAGATCGACTGATTTGTGATTGCATACGGTATCGAAACAGGATGGACAAAGAGATTTTTAATAAAGCGATTCAGAGTTATGTTACAGATTCAGGTATATACATTCCCAATTTGTTGGAATATGCCGAAATACTGCGTGTAAAAAAGCCTGTAAAGGAATTGGTAGGGATATGGCTATGATGAATATCAGATAAAGGCTTTATCCTTTGCGCAATGTATGTGCAAAATCAATATGCGGCATACCGATTAAAAATAATATTTTCATTATCTTATTGACACTTGGTGAAAAGGTCATATAATAACAGTTGAGTTTAGTATTACTTAACATAAAGTTAAGTATAGTATGGTTGAAAGGACGGGTAATGATGGATATAGGCGGTAAGATAAAGCAGCTTCGTTTATTGAACTCTCTTACGCAACAGGAGCTTGCAGACAGAAGCGAACTCTCAAAGGGATATATATCGCAACTGGAGAGGAATATTATTACACCGACGATTGCTACATTACAGGATGTGCTCACAGGATTGGGCACCAATCTTGCACAGTTCTTTTCCGGTACATACGCAAGCCAGATTGTATTTAAGAAAAAAGATATGGTTACAAAGAAAGATGAAACCGAAGGGCGGCAGATTTTGTGGGTAGTTCCCGACTGCCAGAAGAACGCTATGGAACCTATCATCATGACCTTGTTACCGGGCGGAGTAAGTTATCAGGACGACCCGCATGAAGGCGAGGAGTTCGGATATGTGCTGGAAGGTAAAATAAGACTGGAGATTGATGACAAGAAATATACGGTGACAAGAGGACAGTCCTTTTATTTCAAAGCCGATACTAAACATTTAATACGTAATAATTCCGATAAGAAAGCAGTGGTTTTGTGGGTGTCCACACCGCCGAGCTTTTAAATATAACTTGGGAGAAGACATGGGAAAGAAGATTATCGAACTTAAAAACATTTATAAAAGATTCGGAGATTTTACCGCAATTGACGGTATAAATCTATACATCAATGAAGGTGAGTTTTTAACATTATTGGGTCCTTCGGGTTGCGGTAAAACCACCACATTGAGAATAATCGGCGGGTTTGAACAACCTGATGAAGGTGATGTGCTTTTTGAAGGTGTAAGGATAAATGATGTCCCGGCACACAAAAGGCCGCTTAACACCGTTTTTCAGAAATATGCATTATTTCCGCATCTTACGGTGGGCGAGAATGTCGCATTCGGTCCCACAATTAGAAAAATCAGTCCCGATATCATTCAGAAGGATGTGAAAAAGTATCTGGAAATAGTAAATCTTGAAGGTTATGAAGACAGGGATGTCTCCACCTTAAGCGGCGGTCAGCAACAAAGAGTGGCCATAGCACGCGCCCTTATAAACAAACCCAGAGTATTGCTTCTGGATGAGCCTTTGGGAGCTTTGGATCTGAAGCTGCGCAAAGATATGCAGGACGAACTTAAGACCATGCATAAAGATGTCGGAATTACCTTCATATATGTAACCCATGATCAGGAAGAGGCATTGACCTTGTCGGATACCGTAGTGGTAATGAATAACGGAAAGATACTGCAGATAGGAACTCCGGTAGATATATATAACGAGCCCAATAATGCTTTTGTAGCGTATTTCATAGGAGAAAGCAATATAATCCACAACAGTAGAATGGTTAAAGATAAATTGGTAAATATCGACGGTGTAGATTTTAACTGTGTGGATTCGGGATTCGGACAAAATGCGGCTGTGGATGTTGTAGTGAGACCGGAGGACGTGATACTTGTTCCTCCCGACAAAGCCGAACTTAAAGGAGTGGTAACATTGGTCACTTTCAAAGGCGTACACTACGAAATTTGGGTGGAAGGGCCGACCTTCGAGTGGAAAGTTCATTCAACGATACCTCAGAATATCGGTGATGAGTTGGGTATAACTGTGGATCCTTACAATATTCATGTTATGAAACATGAACCGTTGGAGATTCCGTCTGCGGAAACGGCGGTGGAGGTATGAGTAAAAGACGGTTTTCTTTTCCTTATCTTATCTGGATGACAATCTTTATCGTCGTTCCGCTTTTTTTAATATTTTTCTATGCCTTTACAGATAATACCTCCGGAAAGACACTCTTTACATTGGAGCATGTAAAGGCGATATTCCAGCCTTTGTATCTGAAAGTAATAGGAAGATCCTTTTATATGTCACTGATAGCTACTTTGGTATGCTTTGTAATGGGATATCCTGCAGCTATGATACTTGCAAGTAAAGATTTTTCCCAAAAGAACACAATGCTTATACTGATAGTGTTACCTATGTGGATGAACTTTCTGTTGAGAACATACTCCTGGCTGTCACTGTTGGAAAATGAAGGTCTCATAAACAGATTCCTGGCATCTATAGGCTTGGGGCAGGTTCAGCTTATGTATAACAATTTTGCCGTAATATTGGGCATGGTATATAACTTTCTGCCTTTTATGATTCTGCCTATATATTCCGTTTTAGTAAAGATTGATAAGAGTGTAGTAGAAGCGGCAAAAGATTTAGGTGCCAACGGTGCAAGGGTTTTCCTGCGCATAATATTTCCGTTAAGTATGCCCGGGGTTGTTTCGGGTATCACAATGACTTTTATGCCGGCTTTGTCCACTTTTGTTATATCCCGATTGCTGAGCGGAGGTAAAATTACACTTATAGGTAATATAATTGAGCAGCAGTTTACCATTACCGGTGACTGGGGATTGGGTTCTGCATTATCACTGCTTCTTATGCTTCTGATATTCATCTCCATGATATTTATAAATAAATACGGGGATGAGTCGGTGGGAGCGGGAGGCCTGTTATGAAGAAACTGTTCCAGAGATTATATATTTTCCTGATACTGCTGTTTCTGTATGCTCCTATTATCGTTCTGATAGTATATTCATTCAATGCGTCCAAGTCACGTGCGGTATGGCAGGGCTTTTCTTTAACATGGTACCAACAGCTGTTTACCGACAGTAAGATACTGAGCGCTTTGGAGAACACTCTTCTTATAGCTCTTATAGCTTCGGTTGTTGCCACTGTTTTAGGCACTTTTGCCGCTATCGGCATAATGAAAATGAAGAAAAAAACCTTTGAAACAATAAGGACAATAACATATATTCCCGTCCTGAATCCCGATATAGTGACGGGTGTTTCTCTGATGATGCTGTTTGCATTTATCGGTATTGAATTGGGGTTTGTGTCCATGCTGCTGGCACATATAACATTCTGTACGCCTTATGTAATAATCTCGGTATTACCCAAACTGTATCAGTTGGATATGTCGGTTTATGAAGCTGCACAGGATCTCGGTGCCAAACCGTTTTATGCTCTGAGAAAAACCGTAATACCTCAGCTCATGCCGGGTATAGTTACGGGATTTCTGTTATCTTTTACATTGAGTGTGGATGACTTTGTTATAAGCTACTTCACAACCGGGGGACATGTGGAGAACCTTTCCATGATAGTATTCTCCATGGCAAGAAAAGGGGTTAATCCCAAGATAAATGCCGTTTCGGCATTACTTTTCGTAACGGTAATGGCGTTACTTCTTATTGTAAACAAACGTGAGCTTTCGTCCAAAAAGCATACAGCCAGGAACAAAGACGCGTTGTTGAATAAACGAAAACAAATAATAAAGTATAGGAGAGATGAAGGAAAATGAAAAAAGCATTGGTTATTCTGTTATCTGTGATAATGGTGTTATCTTTTGCAGGATGCGCAAAGGATAGAGAAGTATTGAATGTTTACAACTGGGGCGAATACATCGACATGGAAGTTTTAGACATGTTTGAGGAAGAAACCGGTATTAAGGTTAACTACAATACATTCGTAACAAATGAGGATATGTATGTAAAGCTTTCCAAGGGCAGGGTGTCATATGACGTTATCTTCCCGTCCGATTATATGATACAAAGAATGATTGAAGAGGATATGCTCCAAAAAATTAATATGGACAATGTACCTAACTATTCGAATATAGCCGATGTACACAAGAATCTTTCGTTTGATCCGAATAACGAATACTCCGTTCCCTATCTTTGGGGAACTGTCGGAATATTGTACAACAAAACCATGGTAAGCGATACTGTAGACAGTTGGGATATACTGTGGAATGAAAAATATTCGCAAAAAATATTTATGCAGGACAGTCAAAGGGACTCCATGATGGTAGCCCTTATAAGATTGGGTTACTCGCAGAACACTACCGACCAGAAGCAGGTAGATCAGGCAAAGGATCTTTTAATTGCACAAAAGCCGTTGGTATTGGGCTATCTTGTAGACGAAGTAAAAGATAAGATGATACAAGGCGAAGGTGCGTTGGCGGTGGTATGGTCGGGTGAAGCGGTGGATGCCATGAGTATGAATAAAGACCTTGCATATGTTATACCAAAAGAAGGAAGTAACAGATGGGTGGACAGTATGGTAATACCAAAGAATGCAAAGAATGTATCGGCAGCGGAAAAATTCATAAACTTCATGTTAAGAGATGATATAATGGTCATGAACGCAAATGAAACCGGTTATTCCATTACTTCAAAAACCGCAATTGAACTGCTTGATGAGGACTGGAGAAATAATCTAGCTGCATTCCCGACTGAAGATATGCTGTCAAATTGCGAAGTTTTTGAGTATAATGCACAAGCTACTGTTATGTACAACAAAGCATGGACGGAAGTTACCGCAAATTAAATAAATATAGTTTTTTATTATATGATTTATAGTATATAATTATAATAAATAATATGTAAGGAGCAATGGTTTGGGACTGGATATTGGAATAGATCTCGGTACTTCTTCGGTACTTATATATGTTAAAGGAAAAGGTGTGGTTTTACGTGAACCTTCCGTCGTATCAAGAGATGAAGACGGAAAAGTCAAGGCTGTAGGTGAGGATGCATGCCTTATGATAGGCAGAACTCCAGCCAATATTGAGGCGATAAGACCGCTTCGTGACGGTGTCATATCCGATTATGAAGCCACGGAGGAAATGCTCAAGTACTTTATTAAGAAGGTTTGCGGCAAGAAGCTTCTGCTCTACAAACCGCGCATAATGATATGTGTACCCAGCGGGATAACCGAGGTTGAAAGAAGAGCGGTTATGGATGCGGCCGACAAAGTCGGTGCAAAAGAAGTGTATATTATCGAAGAACCCATTGCAGCCGCAATAGGAGCCGGACTGGATATAACCAAGGCATACGGAAGTATGGTGGTGGATGTCGGCGGCGGAACAACGGATATTGCGGTTATTTCTCTTTGCGGAATTGTTAAAAGCAAATCCATAAAAATAGCGGGGGATACATTTGATGAAGCCATTATCAGGTTTATGAGAAGAAAATACAGCCTTCAGATAGGTGAGAGAATGGCCGAGGAAATGAAAATACGCATCGGTTGTGTATATCCCAGAAAAGAAGAGGTCTCAATGCAGGTCAGAGGCAGGAATCTGGTTTTGGGATTGCCCAGAACCATCGAAATAACTTCTTCGGAACTTATGGAGGCCTTTGATGAGGTGGTCCAGCAAATTGTTGACGGAGTTAAGAATGTGCTGGAAAAGACGCCTCCGGAATTATCTGCGGACATAGGTGACAGAGGTATAGTATTGACCGGTGGCGGCAGCCTTATATACGGACTGGATACCTTACTTTCCATTAAGACCGGTCTGGAGGTTACCATTTCCGACGATCCCATATCCTGCGTTGTTTTAGGTACCGGAGAAGCATTGGAGAATCTTGATAAAATCTTGAAGCTCAGGGTTATTAAACAGGAAGAAAGGAGCCACAGATAGTATGAAGACAAAAGGATTAAGATTATACGGAGTGAATGATCTTCGTTTGGACGAATTTGAACTGCCCCGAATAAAAGAGGATGAGATATTGGCAAGAGTTATAACCGACAGTATATGTATGTCATCATATAAAGCCGCCATACAGGGAGCCGGACATAAAAGAGTACCGAAAGATATCGCAAAGAACCCCGTAATAATAGGGCATGAGATGTGCGGAGAGATACTGGAAGTGGGCAAGAAATATAAAGGCAGATATGAAAAGGGACAGCTTTTTACAATGCAGACCAGCCTTAATCATCCTTCCAATATATATGCGGCTCCGGGTTATTCATTCAGATACACCGGCGGAACGATACAGAATATGATAGTAGCCAAAGAGGTTATGGAAATGGATTGCCTGCTGGAGTATAACGGAGATTCCTATTACCAAGGTTCATTGGCGGAACCTTACTCCTGCATAGCCGGTGCTTTTGCCGCAATGTATCACACAAACAGAGTCAATTATGAGCACACAATGGGCATAAAAGAAGGCGGGAAAATGGCAATACTGGCAGGAGCCGGACCGATGGGTTTGGGTGCAATAGATTATGCCGTTAATCAGAAAAAGAAACCTTCACTTTTGGTTGTTACCGATATAGATGATGCCAGACTGGCAAGAGCGGCCGAGATATTTTCTCCCGAATGGGCCGCCGAACACGGTATCAAACTTGTATATCTCAATACCGGAAAAGCAGAAGATCCCGTTAGAGCACTTATGGAACTTTCCGATAATAAAGGATATGACGATGTATTCGTGTTTGCTCCCGTAAAACCCGTAGTGGAGCAGGGGGACAGGATTTTAGGCTATGACGGATGTCTAAATTTCTTTGCAGGACCGTCGGATACCACTTTTTCGGCATCTTTCAACTTCTATAATGTGCATTATAACTCTACTCATGTAGTGGGAACAAGTGGCGGAAATACTGAAGATATGAAGGAATGTATAACCATGTTTGAAGAGGGTAAGCTCAATCCTGCAGCTATGGTTACACATATAGGCGGATTGGATTCCGCTGCGGAAACCACATTAAATCTTCCCGATATACCGGGAGGAAAAAAACTTATCTATACCGGAATAAGTATGCCTCTTACCGCTATCAGCGAATTTAAAGAAAAAGGATATCCTGAACTGGCAAAAATTTGTGATGCAAATAAGGGATTGTGGTGTAAGCAGGCGGAAGACTGGCTTTTGAAGCACAGTAAGAAGATTTAGTTTAAATTTGTAATCAATCTTTAATAGTAAATAATTCAGATAAAACAGCTTTTTGACAAGCTGTTTTGCTATATATTAAGCTAAAAAATGCGATATAAGTCCGTATTATAGTACATATCTGTTGTTATTATGTATATATCCCGGGAAAGGCGGTACATGATATGAACAATACGGATAATGCAAGAATAAATATGGCTATATATATTATCTCATTGATAGCAGGCACAGTTATATACTGGCTTATATTGTCTTCCTATATAACTTCGGCTTTTTCCTTTGCACTGTCGGCAGCGGGTTATGCAATCAGCATTTTGTTTTTGCTGACGAGGTACAACGAGTACATTATCAATAAAGATTACCGGGTTATGAATAAATACTGTGATGATGTTATGTCGGTATGTCCTAAATGCGGGCACATGCATATAACCGCTTACAGCAGAGTATTTAACAGCAGAATATTCATGAATATTCTGAAGTATATCGCATTTCAAAAGGATGCCCGGCCTGTTTATATCATCAGAATTGCCAAATGTAATAAATGCGGACACATATGGTATGGCGGTTATAGGAATGTTGACAAAATAAATTCTTCATTTGATGAAAATTGCGTGCAAAATAAAGTCAGTTAGTGTAAAATAGCATCAACAGGTACAAACGGGGGAATTTAATAATGAAGAATAAAATGAACAAGACCGAATGGAGCTGGGTGCTGTACGATGTGGCTAATTCAGCATTTACAATGCTGACAACAGCTCTTGTGCCCATTTATTTTGCCGCAATGGTAGCCAATACAAGTACCATTGAATCCAATGAGGCAACAGCACTATGGGGAAGTGCAAATTCAGTGGCAATTTTAATACTTGCATTGCTTTCACCTGTTTTAGGTGCAATAGCGGACTACAAGGGTATGAAGAAGAAAATGTTCGCAGCAGCATTGTCGGTAGGTCTGTTGGGAGCTTTCGCAATGGCATTTATGAATACATGGCTTTCCTTCCTGATAATATATGTTGTTGCAAGAATAGGTTATTCGGCAACCAATGTGTTCTATGACTCCATGCTTACCGATGTGACAACCGATGACAGAATGGACAGAGTCTCATCCAACGGTTATGCATACGGATATATAGGCAGTTGTATTCCTTTTATATTATGTCTTGTGGTTTATATCTTTCAGCCTTTCGGATTGGATGACACTTCTTCCATGCAGGTAGCATTCATAATAACGGCATTGTGGTGGTTGCTGTTTACGATACCTTTATTCAAGAATGTACATCAGGTACATTATATCGAAAAACAGAAAGGTATAGTAAAAGGTGCATTCTTAGATAGTGTAAACTTGTTTGGGGATTGATAGAATAAAAGAGAAATCCCAAATT
>ENA-UPXM01000335-UPXM01000335.1-activated-sludge-metagenome-genome-assembly--contig:-NODE-335-length-69392-cov-8.377562_pt1 | contig 69392 bp, 65 predicted proteins | sample MGYA00238178_ERZ772708 | MGnify/ENA primary metagenome ERZ772708 (study PRJEB29002, sample SAMN05720212) | activated sludge metagenome | isolation source: anaerobic digester from wastewater...
CCTGCAGCATTTATTTCTTTTGCAGCCATATCAACAGCATTTTTTACCCATACACCGTTTTCCTGCTGTAAAGTAGCTATTACCCCAATCTTCCATGTTGAAGCAGAGAAAACTGTTAATACTGCTAAAAGCGAGAAAAAAGTTAATAAAAAAAGTTTTTTCATCTTCCATCCTCCTTATTTTATATGCCTAGATAGGCATTACGAATAGAATTATCTTTCGTAAGATCTTTGGGATTACCTTCCCATTTAATCTTACCGTGTTCAAATATCGATATCTTATCAGCTATTGGCATTACCATCGTTGCATCCTGTTCAACAATAAGTATGGTTTTTCCTGTACTTCTTATTTTTTTAATTCCTTCAAAAATTTGTTCCTTAATAACATGTGCAAGACCCATAGAGGGTTCGTCCAGCAAAAGCACTTTCGGATTAAGCATTATTGCTCTTCCTATTGCAAGCATCTGCTGTTCTCCGCCACTCATAGTACCGGCCTTCTGAGTTATTCGTTCTTTAAGTCTTGGGAAAATTTCGAAAACAAAGTCCATACTGTTCTTTTTACTTTTGGTACTTTCATAAACCATAGCAATCTCAAGATTTTCCTTCACACTCAGATCTGGAAAAAGTCTTCTGTTCTCTGGCGAAAGTGAAACTCCCATCCGTGCGATTTCAAATGTCTTTCTGCCCGTGATCTCATTACCTAAGAAAAAAATACTTCCCTTGGCTGGAATAACTGAACCGGTGATTACTTTAAGCAAGGTTGATTTTCCCGCGCCGTTTGGTCCAAGTACAGCGTGACACTCGCCTTCGTGTATATCAAGATTCATATCTTCAAGTACTATGGCTTTGGCATAACCTGCAGTTATATTTTTTAAACTAAGGATTAACAAGAGCTGCCCCTCCTTTTCCCAGATAAGATTCAATAACCTGCTCATTTTTTATTATTTCCTCGGGAGTACCTTGGGCAATTACCTGACCATAATCAACTGCAACTACTCTTTCGACTATTTTCATAAACTCTTTCAGCCTATGCTCAATAAGAATAATAGAAGTACCTTTTTCATTAATTTTTATTATTACATTAGCAATAGGCTCTATTTCAGAGTGTGTAAGTCCAGCAAACGGCTCATCAAGTAAAACAACCTCAGGTTTCACAGCTAGGGCCTTTGCTACTTCCAGCTTTTTTAAATATCCTTGAGGAAGTAGTTGAGTTTTTACCTTTCTCACTTCAGAAAGTTCACATACTTCAATTACGTGATCTATCCACTCTTTTCTCTCTTTTTCATTTTTTATAAACTGTTTCATTCTGGGTGAAAGAGTAGCAATTTTTATATTTTCGTATACTTCCAGATCTTTAAACGGTTTCACTATCTGAAAAGTTCTTACAAGTCCCATACAAGCAATTTTTTCCGGCTGATATCCCACAATATTTTTATTGTTAAAGATAATTTCTCCACTGTCAGGAAGTATGAATCCTGATATAAGATTAAATATAGTAGTTTTACCTGCACCATTAGGACCGAGTATACCAAGTCTTTCACCTTTTTCCAGAGAAAAGCTTATATCGTTGCTTGCTCTTAATCCACCAAAATTTTTATTAAGATTTTTTATCTCCAGTATGCTCATTTTCCACCTCTTACTTCCGTACTTGTTTTTAGTCCTTTAGGCTTTAAAAAATTTGAAAGTCCGTTAAAAACACCGTTTGGTAGAAACAATGCCGAAAAAATAAGTAAAAGTGTATATATTATCTGGTTATAATCACCAAAATCTCTCAGAAGTTCAGAAGCAAATGTAAGAAAAAATCCTCCAAGCGCTGCTGGAACAATTCCGCCTATTCCGCCTACAACTGCCATAATCATAGAGTTAAGAGAAAGCGGATATACTATATCAGGACCAATATAGCCAAAATTATGTGCTACAAGTGTACCGGCCATTCCTGCAAAAGATGCCGAAAGTGCAAAAGCCGAAACCTTATAAAAAGTGGTATTGATTCCTATTGCCCTGCATGCATCCTCATCTGATTTTAAAGCTTTTAATATAAGCCCAAAATTCGATCTGCTTATTTTAAACATCGTATAAACTGCAAGTACTGCAAATATGAGCAGAAAATAATAGCTTTTGTTTGGATCATCAGTAAGGTAGGTTATCCCTATCATCCCTTCTTCTCCACCTGTATACTGAGACATTGATATTGTAAGTTTTTCAAATATCGATGCAACAGCAAGAGTTGCAAGAGCAAAGTAAGGACCTTTAAGTCTGAGAGTTGGGATACCTATAACTACGCCAAAAATAGCTGATACAATTGCTGATATTGGAAGAGATAGATATACAGGAATAGGAAAAGCTTTGCTTATAAAACCTACCATATACCCACCAATTGCAATAAAAGCAGCATGTCCAAAATTTTCTTTACCGGTATAACCTGAAAGTAGATCCCAACTTGAAGCATAAACTGAGTATATGAGAGCTATAGAAAATACCCATATAAGATACTGGTCATTAAATACAACTGGAAAAATGAACATAAATACTATTCCTATAAGAATCAAAATAACTCTTAAATCCTTAAATTTTTTCACAATTCACCGCCTTACGCTACTTTTTTTCCCATGAAGCCTGTAGGTTTAAACACCAGAAATAAGAATACTATAACAAGAAAAACCACTTCGGTCATACTCGATGTCCATACTAATGCAACAAACTGTTCAAGATACGCCATGAAAATTGCTGCAAGTATACTTCCCCATATACTCCCAAGTCCTCCCAAAATAACTATTGAAAAAGCTTTTATTAATGTTGGCAGCCACATTCCAAGATTTATTGAAAGAAAGGGAGATATTACGATCCCAGCAAGTCCAGATAATCCAGCTGAAAGAGCCGAGGTGACTATAAATATCAGTGAAGTATTTACTCCAAGCAGCTGCGCCGCATACTTATCCTGCGAAGTTGCAAGTATCAACTTTCCAAATTTTGTTTTGTTAATGAAAAACATCACAATAACTATAGAAACAACCGATACAAAAAAAGCAAAGATCCTTGAACCTGGAATTATTTCACCCAGAAGGAGCATACTTTGGTCATAAAACGGTTTTATACTATAATGGCTTGTTCCGAAGACAAGTTTGAAAAGATACTGTGTAAAGTATGCCGAACCTAATGTAAGTATGAGAATATATATACTCTCACCCTTTCGTTGGAGATACAGTATCGGGTATTTCATCAAAAAAACACCGATCAGCATTACCGATAAAAGAGACAGTATTACCGAAAAAAAGGCAGGAATGCCAATACTTATAAAAAAATAGGCAAGGTAAGCTCCTACCATGTAATATGCTCCATGATAAAGATTTACTATTCCCGCTACTCCAAAAGTAAGCGAAAAACCTAATGCTATCAGTGCATATATAGAAGCATTTACTGCACCATTGATAAGCAGGTTAGCAATCACCAGTGTCACCCCTCTCAAAATAATATTTATATACGATATGATTCATTTCTCATGTAATATGTGAATCATATCTCATGTATATATTATACTTAACAAAAAATAAATACCAAACTCGATATTTGGTATCTATTTAGAAATTATAGGTAATATGTCCGAATAACCATAACTAAACATATATTACATAAAAATTACTTTGTTTTCATTACATTAAATATTTTCTTCTTTTCAAAATTATAAGATGCAATCTGAAAATAATTCAAATTACCCGTCAAGTCATAAAAAAAATATCGTCAGTTTTTTCTTTTTCGATGTTCCCATATAGACCTATATAAAATTTATTTTCTGTATACTGAAGAAGCAAATCCCTGAAATCACAAAAATTAGAATTGTTGAGCGTATAAGAAATATCTTTAATTGAATACTCTTCATATATACCTTTTACTCTAAGTTTTTCAAAGTAATTTTCTTCTATATGCATGAGGTAGAGATTCAAAAAGTTTTTACCCCATATGAAATCGGTTTCTGTGAAAGATGTGACTTTACGTATAAATGAACTTTTCAATTGAGCAAAATCGGTTTGAACACTTTGCTGATTTGTATTTATGACAAAACCGCAGAAAAGTCTTTTGTCAAAATAGACGTTCATAAAGCTGGCTTTCTGAGAGTTAACAATAACTGGACTTTTTTCTCTGAAAAGAATACTCATTATTTCTGCGAAAACAAGTTTCTCTATACTTTGACACTCCTGTGTATAGCCTAAGGTAAGATAAACTTCTTGAATGGGAAGTTCAAGTATTTTAATCCTTTTTTTTTCATATGGATCAGCTGACTCTTTAATTATATTCTTTTTTTCTAGAAGTTCCTGCATATAGGAGTTTATAGCAAGAGTATCAGAAAAATTAAGGAAAACAAAAGTACCCTTTAAAACCTCTGAAGTGTTTTCCTCTTTGAAAAAATTCCTCATGAAGAATAGATTTCTAAGCATACGATCTTCAAGTGAATAAATAGAATTTTTATTAATATATGCTGTTCCATGGAACTCAAATCTTTTCAAAGCATCAAATATATGTTCTATATTTTTTTCAAATGTTGAAATACAAATATAAAGATAATTTTCACTCCGACGTTGGGAGAGAATATAAGCAATACCCTTAAGAGAAGAATGAATATGAACTATAAGTCGGCATGCAAAAGAATCAAATATATCTGGTCTAACAGGATTCATTCTTAAAATTATACCAACAGAGGCAGATTGCGAAAAAATATCTGAATTAAGCAACACATAACTGCTCTGCATAAGATTATCATCCTCCATATTTTAAATAACAATTTTTTCTCTTTACATAATTATATCATATAATTTACAAAAAAAACGTGAATTTAACATAGAATATTATTAACAAAAAATCCCGTAAAAACGGGATTATTTTTTTGTACTAATGTTGAATTTTTGTATAAGCTCGTTTCTTCGTTTTTCTATATCAATTGTCTTTCTGGCAAGACCTTGATCAACCGCAGTTCTTGAAACTGCAGCAGCAACATTCGGTGCAACATTGGGGTTATATGCACTGGGAATAATATAATCAAAATCAAGTTCTGCTTCAGTTACGAGACCAGATATGGCATAAGCAGCATTTATCTTCATTTCATCTGTTATCTTCCTTGCTCTGACATCTATAGCTCCTCTGAAAATACCAGGAAAAACAAGTACGTTATTGACCTGATTGGGTGTATCAGAACGTCCTGTCGCAGCAATTCTGGCACCAAATGAAATAGCCTGATGATAAGATATTTCTGGATCTGGATTAGAAAGAGCAAAAACAATCGGATCACGGTTCATACTTCTAATTACTTTTTCGTCAAAAGCTCCTGGCTTGGAAACACCTATAAGCACATCTGCCCCTTTGACCACTGTATAGAGATCTCCTTTAATCATTTGATGGTTAGTACTCTCCGAAAGATACTGTTGAATTCTGTTAAGATTTACCATACCTTTATAGAGAACACCGTTTAAGTCTACCATAAAAATATTCTTTGCTCCCGCCTTAACAAGAAGCCTGCCTATTGCTGATCCTGCGGCCCCACAGCCATTCACAACAATTTTTGCACTTTCGATCTGCCTGCTTGTAAGTTTTAAAGCATTTATAAGACCGGCAAGAACAGCCACGGCGGTACCGTGCTGGTCATCATGAAAAACTGGTATATCCATTATCTCTTTAAGCTCATCTTCAATATCGTAGCACTTGGGAGAAGATATATCTTCAAGGTTAATACCAGCAAATGTAGGCTCAAGAAGTTTTACAATCTCAATTATTTTTTTGGGATCTTTAGTATCAAGACATATAGGTATAGCATCAACATCGCCAAACCTTTTGAAAAGAACTGCTTTTCCCTCCATAACAGGCATAGCAGCCTGTGGACCGATATCCCCTAATCCAAGAACTCTTGTTCCGTCAGTAACTACTGCTACCATGTTTCCTCTGCATGTAAGTTCAAAAGAAAGATTATTCTCTTCTTTTATTGCAAGACATGGCTGAGCTACTCCCGGAGTGTAAGCTATACTCAAATCATAGGGCGAGTTAAGAGGAACTTTTGAAACAACTCCAAGTTTTCCGTTATTTTCTCGATGAAGTTTTAGAGACTCTGCTTTTAAATCCATATCTTTTCTCCTTCAACAATCATTTAATCTTCGGATATTTCATCCTCATCCTCTGAATCATCTTCATACTCTTTGCTATTTTCTCCAAACTTGTAGTTTTTGCTATTCTTCTTTATACCGCTGTCTTCATCCTTTTCTGCTTCAGACAGTTCTGGAATAGAAGCTTCCACCTTCTTCCATTCACTTATGTTATCGTAATCATCAGGAGCACTTATATCCTGCTGATTGTAGTTAATATCTTTGATTATCGGTTTTTCCTTGCTTTGAAAGTGATGAAATCCATCCTTGTTTTTTGGACATCGTGTATTTCTTGTATCCGGAGATAGCTTTATTCCACAGTGCTGACAATAAAGTTCAGGCATACGATCACCCCTGTTTATCAATTTCTTTACTGCGTAAATCTTCCTGCATAGTATAATAACCTGATGTTATGGCCTTTTTGCCTGTCTGAAGCTTCATCTGATCCACTTTTATATTTATCAGTTTATCTTTTAACAGTTTCTGTCTTTCAATATCCTTATTATAGATGTTTTCAATTTTTTTTGCAACTTGTGGAAAAACGATATATTTTTCAATTTTGATAAATAATTGCATCCGTAAATCCAGCATCTGGTTTAGCATATCAAAATCCTGCATCTGTAATGATTTGTCTATTGCTTGTTCTACCTGGTCCAGATCTGTACTTATCATTAAAATATCCTCTTCTTCGTTCATAAATCACCAGCCTTTCTTTTTACAAATTTTGAACGTTCAATATGCAAATAATCCTTTATTTCCTGCATTTGTACATTATCAATACCCTTGCGCCACCAGAACGGAAGATACTTGTTGTTAAGCAAAAAAGGATCGGTATCAGATGAAAATATCTCTTGCTCCAAAAGATCATAATGATCCTTGGTACCAGGTATCGGAGTATATTCGTTAACTATTGGGAGTATTTCAAGATCAAAACAAAAATTTATTGCATTGTATATATCGTCCTTATTCTGCTGAGGAAGATTACCTATTATATATGCACCAATATCGGTGGATGAAAAACCCGCATTCTTAAGATTACCAACAGCGTTTACAAGATCAGCATTTGAAACTTTTCCGCCTGTTTTTTTCTGCAAAGAAGAGTCTGATGTTTCATATCCCAGACGAATTGTTTTAAAGTTTGCTTTTTTAAGAAGCTCCGCAACAAGAGGAGAAACTTTTTTGGCATGAATACCGTTAGGCAGATGATAACGTGTCTCAAAGGTTGATAACATTTCTAAAAGTTCTTGCAGCTGCGGATGCAGTAAAAAAGCATCATCAAAGAAAACCACATCTTTTATGCTTTTCTTTGAAATTACCAATTCAACATTATTTTTTATACGTTCAACACTTCTGTACTTATACGACCACATATTAGGAGTCATACAGTAAGAACATCTGTATGGACAGCCTATTGAACTTAATAGAACCGCATACTGAAGATCTGATTTGTAAAGATCATACGCAGGATCAAGCTCTTCAAACCAATCAAAAGAGTCATAATCCTGTTCAAAATATTTAAGAAGCTCTATAACCGGAGAAAGACCTGTACCAGGGAGTACTTTGACATTTAATGGTGAAAAAGTAGAACGCGCATGCTCAGGAAGAATATTGGTATATATGCCTCCAAGAAAAACGGGCGTATCAGGAAAAATCCTTCTGACATGTTCAACTGTATCTACTGTACCTTTATACCAATAGGTCATAGTGGTCGTAAGAAGAACTGCATCAATATTTTGTTTAGAATAAGTACTGAGCTTATCCATAAAAATTTCTTCTGGAAACCCATATCTTTTGAATTTTCGTGGTATATCTTTTATGATCTGGGGTTTGTCTATCTCATGACAGACAAAACTTCCCATACCGTACTCCAGTTTCCTGCATGAAGAAGAAAAAGGCTTTACTTCTTCATCAAACCTGTCAAGACAGTCAATAAGGAAAACTTCATGTCCATATCTTCTTAGGATAGCCGCCACATACAATAATCCCACCGGCTTGAGCCAGTAATCAAAAGCAGCGGAATCTTCAATCCAAGGATTAATAAGCAAAAATCTCAACTAGTTCCTCCCTTTTTATACAATAATAATAAAGTGCGCTCCGTTCAAGGAGCGATAAAAATATTTATTTAATTTTACCATGTTATTTCTTTCCTGATGTTTAAAATTTGTATTCATTATAGTACTTCTTGGCAAGTTGCATTGAAACATCATCTTTAAAGATCTTTGTACTATACTCGAAAAGTTTTTCTGAAATGGCGCTGCTGAACTTTGGTGCCATAAAAACTCCTCCAAAGAATATTATTTCTTTAAGATCCTTAATGTTTTTTTCAAGCTCTTTAACCCTTTTAAACAGAATTTCACTTCCATTTTCTATAAGCATATCTACAAGTCTGGAATCTTTGTTTAGAAGAACTGCAGAAAAAGAGGCTATAAGTGCTTTAAAATTTTTGTCATTTTGAAGATTAACCAGCTGAAAATACTCCTTTACATCAAAAAAACTTAGAAGCTCATCAAAAATCGGATCATACTCGCAAAGACCATCACGGTAAAGAAGAGCATATCTTATTATTTCTTTTGAAAACCAATAAGCACTTGCTTCATCAGCAAACAGATGTCCCCAACCGCCATTTCTGTACTCATTACCATATCCATCCTGTCCATAGACTATCGATCCTGTTCCGCAAATTATCACAACACCCTTTTCCCTGCCGAAAACAATATCATAAACCGCCTGAACGTCTGTCATAAGAATTTTTTTCTCTGCTGGAAAAGTAATATCAAGTATCTCCAGCAGCTTACGTTTTCTGATAGGATCACCAAGACCAGAAAAACCTCCGGCTATAACATCGGTCTGCCCAAAGTCCCTCTTTACTTCAGTAAAAATACTTATAAGCATATCCTCGGACATTGAGGTAAGATTAACCCCATAAGGATAGATCTTGCTCTTTATCTCATAATCAGATATAAAACTTACTTTAAGCGAGCCTCCACCTCCATCCATGCCGATAACCTTCATATGCTTCTCCTTACAAGCTTCAGCTTATACTTATCCCCTCTATATATAGATTCAACATACTCTATACACTTATTGTGAGCCACATAAGTATATCGATGACGTAAAAGACCGTAGTTCATATCCTTCATATCCAACATTCTCAATTCAGACTGTGAGAGTCTTGCTATTTCTATAATCTCCTGAGCATACTCAAACTTTATATCAAATTCATCCTTAAGAGTCTTGTATATTGAAAGTCTTGAAAAATCTCTTTCAACAAGACTTAATATACGTATATCCACAAGAGGGTTAAGATAACATTTTTCAATTCCATAAGGCTCGTCATCGAGATATCTTACTCTCTCTATAAGCAGAACCATTCCCTTGGTTGGCATCTCAAATTTTTCAAAAACATAGCTTGGAGGAGAAATCAGTGTATTATGCAGAACTAGTGAGCTGACTTTCCTTCCTTCCTGGGAAGCTTCCTCTGAAAGTCCTGCAAGAGAGCTTATCTCTTCTTCTCTCTTTTTTTGAATAATATAGGTTCCTCTTCCTTTATGTGAAGAAAGTATTCTTTCCCTTTTAAGTTCTTGAAGTGCGTTACGCATAGTCAAACGGCTTACATTAAACTCTTGACAAAGCTCGTTTTCCGTTGGAAGCTTCTCTTCATATTCATTTTTTTCTATTCTGGCCTTTAATATCTGATATATTTTATAGTATATCGGTATATTATTCAGATTAAGTGCTTGTGTGTTTGTCTCATCTTTTCCAATGCCATCCGGATATTTCCGTCCGCTGTCCTGAGCGTTTTTTCGCATAATTCTCTTTCACCCTCCGTAAGTGCCATAAGTATTGCAACCGGTACATTTTTTTCAGATGCGATTATTATCTGTTTTGCTTTTTCATAACTAATACCGGCAATGCCGCCAACAATTCTTATAGCTCTGTCCATAAGCTTCTCATTCATTATTTTGACACCAATCATATAATTACCAAAAACCCGACCGGTTTTTATCATAGTTGCTGTGCTTATCATATTCAGTATAAGTTTTTGGGCTGTCCCGGCTTTGAGTCTTGTACTTCCTGTAAGCACTTCAGGACCAGTATATGCACTTATAACAATATCAGCCGAATCAGAAAGCCTTGGATCTGAAACATTACATATCAAGCAAGTACTGCAACCAACAGTTTTAGCATAACTCAGCGCACCTTTTACAAATGGCGTTCTACCACTTGCAGTGATTCCTATAACTACATCGTCTGTCTTCAAAGATATCTGTTTAAGAGCATTTTCACCTGTTTCAGAACTATCCTCAGCATTTTCAACCGCATTTACAAATGCTTTATCGCCTCCGGCTAGAATGGGAACAAAAATTCCCTCATCTACACCGAAAGTTGGAATAATCTCAGCACTGTCAAGAACTGCAAGCCTCCCGCTGGTACCTGCTCCAACATATACTACTCGTGCAAAACTTTTAACTGCCTTTATACAAAATTCAACGGTTCTCTCTATTTGTGGGATACATTCGGAAACTGCTTTTGGCACTTTAGAATCTTCGGCATTCATCACTTCAAGTATTTGATACACATTCATGCTATCCAGATTCACGGTATCAGGATTAGGTTTTTCCGTATCCAGTTTTTCAAACATATCTCACACCTCGTCGCTGTTATATTCTTTAACACTGATTTTTCCGGAAGGTTTGATCTGACCATTTAAAACCTTAAGAAGCGAGCTCTGTGAAACCAGTTCATAACCATATGTCAACAAAGAGTTTCTAACTCCTTTTATGAAACAGTCGTAGGGATTTCTTAAAGCTATTATAAGCGATTTGGGAGAAATTTTACATAGTTCTTCGACAAGCTTTCTCTGACCCGTTTTCAAATGCGCATTTTCTGTAAAAACTATATTTACTTTGGAACAATTAATATCTTTCAAAAGATCTTTTATCCCATCAAGCTTGATTTCAGGATCTATTACACAGATTTCTTTCTTGAATAGCTGTCCAATTTGTCTTGCAACCATAGGAATACCCTCATTAGGACCATCTTCTACTTGAACCTGTCTGGTAAGCCTTACCGAAAAAACCTTCCCAACGTCATCACTTTTTAGAGGAAGAATTGATTCGTCAGATATTCTGCTGGTCACTGACCTATCGGTGATTTTTTGAATCAGCTCCAAACTTTTTTTGGATCCTATGTCCGAAATACAGTATTCTTGATTTGGAAAATCATTAGCTTTTTCTGAAAACTTTTCTATTCTTGTAAAAGATTCTGAAACTCTTTCATAAACAGTCTCATCCTTTTGAACCATACTGCACAGATAGTTGTATACGCGAATTTGCACAAGAGGATCATGGCAAAAAGTAAGAACGTCCATTCCGGCTTTTAAAGACATAATCATGGCTTGTTCGGGTGAATAGTAATTGCTCACTCCTCCCATGGAAAGATCATCCGATACCAAAACTCCTTTGTATCCGAGTTTCTGCCTTGCCAATACGGTAAGGACTTCATATGAAAGGGAAGCTGGTTCCTTGACTCTCTGAATAGACGGAATATATATGTGTGACGGCATTATAGATTCGCATGCAAGTTCTCTGAAAGGTCTGAGTTCGAATTCCATAAGCTCTTTTTCGTTAATATCAAGAATAGGAAGATCAATGTGAGCATCTACACTTACCCTGCCTTTACCGGGAAAATGCTTTAGACATGTCATCACACCTTCTTCATGCATTGCATTCACAAATTGTTTTGAGTTCTCAATAACCTTGTCTATAGAATCAGAATAACTTCTCACTCCTATTCCTGGATTTTTAGGATTACAGTTAATATCCACCACCGGAGCAAGATTCCAATTTATGCCTATGGCTTTCATCTCTCTGGCTAATATCTTAGAAACATCATAGATACAATCAGGATCATTTACAGCAGTCAAAGCCATTGAACCGGGGGAAACAGAAAATCCTTCCCGCAAACGGCTCACTATCCCGCCCTCTTGATCAATTGATATAAGAGGTTTGTATCCTAAAAAAGTATTTATATCGTCCACAAGCTTTTTGATTTGTTGAGGACTTACTATATTCCTTGCAAAAAGAATTATAGCCCCAGGCATTATATGTCCCAGTAGGCGCTTGGTTTCATCATCCAGAACTGCCGAAGGAATACCTATCATAAATAATTTTCCGTTTTTACTCTCCTGCATCATTATTAGTCCCTCCCATACAACAAAATATCTTCATTACTCTGCATAAACTCCTTGCTTTCTTTTTCCCACGAATCGAAACTGAACTTTTCACTATTTTCTATACTGAGTCTGAATTTTCTATCTGCTGTAAGCTTGTCCATACCTTCGTTAATTAAAAGCTTACCGGATCTGAAACAGTATTGTAGGATATTATGACTTATGACAAAAAAATTATCTTTCAGCGAAGGGAAAAATTCTGCTCCAAAACACAACTCTGCCTTATATTTTCTATCGAATGGAACAAAAGTTCTTTCCCTAACTTTTAAATCTGGAAACTTATTATGAAGATACGCTACGAGTCCTCTGCTGTCCACCCATGGTGCACCAATATACTCAAAAGGTTTATATGTTCCTCTTCCTTCGCTCAAATTTGTTTGCTCAAAAAAGCAAAAACCAGCATACGCCAATAAAGAGTTAAAGGTAGGTAAGGCTGGTGACGGAACATTCCAAAGTTCATTTCCTTGACAAAAGTACTCTCCATTCCATCCAGCACATTTTATTATTCTCAAATCAAGATCTAACGAGTACTTTTTCTTTATGTACAGGGCTAGTTCTCCATTTGTTAAGCCATATGAAGCAGGTAAAAAGCAATCTCCTACAAATGAGGAAAGTTCAGGAAGAATTACTTTGCCAAACACATACCTTCCCAAAGGATTGGGTCTGTCAAGAACAATAAATATCTTACCTTGATCTGCAGCCGCTTTCATACAGTAAAACATTGTATATATAAACGTGTAAAATCTTAAACCAACTGATTCAATGTCAAAAATCAAAGCATCCAGACCATCATAATCATTTTGAGATGGATAATTATTTTTCCCGTAAAGACTTTTTACAGGAATTCTACCTGTCCCATAAAAGGAATCCTCAATATGCTGACCATCTGGCAGACCATATATTCCATGCTCCGGAGAAAATATCTTACTTACCTTTATTCCTTTGTCTATAAACATTTCCAAAGCATTTTCCATTCTACGTGTAAAAAAAGAATAGTTTATTATAAGTCCCAGTTTTTTACCTCTTATCTGTCTAAAATCATTTTCTGCTAAAATGTCAATACCGTTATACCAAATAGTAATCCCTCCATGTACTTACTTTGTACTATCTTATATTCTAAATGTTTATCTATATGCTTGTCAAACATATTTTTGTATAATGTATATACAAATACATTCAATATCGACTTATATTTACTCTTTTCCAGATCTAAGCATATATAATCACATCTAAACAGATTTGATAATTCAGGTTAAGTATAATAGCATTAAAACGTGTTGTTGATGTGCAAGTATACAAGGGATAATTTTTATCTAAGGAGGGATTGTATGAAACGTTTTTTATCTGTTTTACTGCTGACAGTTGCTTTTTTTACCATGTGCCTTGCTGCTCCTTTTGTAGAGGACTCTGTACTTACAGCCCAGGGTTCAAAAAATGGTGGAACGTTACGTTTGGCTCTGCCTTCTGCACCTCAGTCATTTAATTTTTACGGTGTGCTGGATAATTCGGCTTATACTGTTATAAACCAGTTTTTGGCAGGGCTTGTAGATCTTCATCCTGTCACTAATGTAGTAAGACCAGGCTTGGCCGAATCCTGGGAATTTTCTAAAGATTACATGGAAATTACTTTTAAGCTGCGCGATGTAAAATGGTCAGATGGAGTACCTTTTACGGCTGATGATGTACTGTTTACCATGGATTATTTTGTTATGAATAAGGTTGCAAAAGGTAATTCCGTAGACAGATTTACTGCTGCCGGAAAACAAGTTGAGTGGGTTAAGATCAATCCCAAAACAGTTAAAGCAGTTTTACCAGCTCCTATGCCCGGTATATTCCAGTCCTTGGCACAAGCTAATATCTACCCCAAACATAAGCTTGAAGCAAAGATTGACAAATCAAATCCTGACTCAGTGAACAAAGTCTGGCTGACAGATACTCCAACAAAGGACTTTGCTTCTATAGGCCCTTATATGCTTTCTGACTATATTGTCGATCAAAAAGTAGTTCTCAAGAAAAATCCGAATTACTGGAAGGTTGATTCAAAAAATAATAAGCTTCCGTACTTCGATTCCCTTGAATATCTTATAGTGAAAGATGCAGAAGTGCGTACAGCTATGTTTATGTCCGGACAGCTTGATTGGATGGATGTAGAAGCAACTGCTTATCCTACGTTGAAACAAAAAGAACTTTCTGGCGCACCATTTACAATATTTCTTGCAGAACCTACCAAAAATGTTCCAAGTCCTGTCCATATAGCATTTAATTTTGATGCTTCAAATATCAATCTGAAAAATCTTTTCAGCAATACTAAGTTCAGACAGGCAATGGAATTTGCTCTTGACAGATACAGAATAATCGATGAAGTATATCAGGGACTGGCAGTCCTTGGTGGTGTTCCCGTGCTTCCATCAAACAAGGCTTTTTATAATCCAAAAATTGAAAACATACGCAGAGGCTTTGATCTTTCCAAAGCTGCCACCTACCTTGATGAGTTGGGAATCAAGGATACTAATAAAGACGGGATACGCGAGTTCAAAGACGGTACAAAAGTTGAGTTTACTCTTTTGGTTGCCAACTCTCCTGTAGATCATCAGGATGTAGGCTTAGTATTTAAAGAGAATGTTGAAAAGCTAGGTATAAAGATCAATCTACAGGTTCTGGATGCAACCTTGGTTGGACAGAAGTTCGGTTCTGGTGATTTTGAAGCCGGTATTAGGGCTTTTGGAAATCAACCTGACCCTGAACTCCGAAAGGCTATATGGCAGCCTGGAAGACAGCTTTATTATTTTCACAGGACAACTATGAACCAAAATACCAAGGAACCAGATCAGACATATATGTATGACTGGGAAAAAGAAGTTTTTGAAATGTTTGAAAAGGGTGCGGTAACAATGAACCCTGAACTGAGGAAATCTTATTACGACAAATGGCAGGAGCTCTATGCAGAGTATCTACCAGTAATATTTGTATGTAAAGGCAAGAATCTTTACGGAGCCAACAAAACTTTAGGTAATGCATATCAGGCAAAAGATGGTTTGGTTTATTTTTCCACATGGACAGCTTACAGAAAATAATATGATATAAACGTATGGGGTGTATAAACACCCCATACTTTAAAGAAACAGGAGGCTTTATAAATGTGGTCTTTTATAGTAAGAAGAGTGCTTATAATTATTCCTATGATGTTTATAATCTCAATACTCTGTTTTGCTATCACAGAGCTCCAACCTGGTGATTTTCTTACGCAGTATCTTGATAATCCGCGAATATCTGCAGAGCAGATAGAGCTTATGCGTCACAGATACGGTCTTGATAAGCCTGCATATGAAAGGTACTTTATGTGGATAGGAAATATACTGACAAAAGGTGATTTTGGGTATTCCTTCGCTTTTGAGCGTCCGGTAGGAGATCTTATCTGGGAAAGAATGGGATGGACAGTAATTATTGCCCTTCTGACAATGATTTTCCAGTGGATTCTAGCTGTACCTATGGGTATATACTCTGCACTTCATCCTTATTCCGTAGGCGATTACTCTCTTACTGTTCTTGGATTTGTCGGTTTATCTATACCTGATTTTTTTCTGGCGCTTTTATTTATGATTTTCATGTTAAATATAGGATCAACCAATATTGGAGGTCTTTTCTCCCCACAGTTCATAGGAGCTTCTTGGTCATTTGCCAAGTTCTGGGATCTTCTAGGCCACCTCTGGATGCCTCTTGTAGTAGTAGGATTAGGAGGATTGGCAGGTTTAATGAGAGTAATGCGCGGAAATATGCTTGATGTTGTTGGTTCACCATATATAACTGCTTTGCGTGCTCATGGACTTGATGAAAAAACGGTCAAACGTCATGCCATAAAGAACGCATTGAATCCTATGGTAAGTATTGCAGGAGCTGAACTTCCAAATGTTTTCAGCGGAACCATCATAATTGCCATAGTACTTAACATTCCAACAATGGGACCTTTTTTTTATAGTGCACTGCTTAACCACGATCAGTATCTTGTAATGACTTTTCTTATGTTTATAGCTCTTATAACCCAGATTGCAAATCTATTTGCTGATATTGCTCTGGCTATGCTTGATCCACGTATAAGAATGAATTGAGGTGTTTTTTATGAACAGTACTGGAAAAAGGATAATGAAAAGTTTTTTCAGGCATAAGCTTGGCATGATAGGACTTGTAATACTCATATTGATGTATCTTATGGTTCTTATGGCGGACTTCATCTCGCCCTACAACTACGCAACCACAAGCTCCGGATACGTAAACGCACCTCCGACCAAAATACACTTTTTCGATGAGTCGGGTAAGTTCCGTGGTCCTTTCATATACGCTTTAAAAAAATCAAGAGATCCTGTTACTTATATGTTAAGTTTTACGGAAGATAAATCAAGGATAGTTCCTGTAAAATTTTTCGTGAAGGGAGATGAATATAGTTTTTGGGGAATATGGAAAACAAATATTCATCTTTTTGGAGTTGAGGAACCTTCCTCGTCTGCGATGTTGCTTCTTTTTGGTGCTGATAGATTTGGAAGGGATCTTTTTTCCCGCACTATGGCAGGAAGTAAAGTATCAATGACTGTAGGGTTAATCGGAACGTTTATAAGCGTTGTAATAGGGGCAATAATTGGTGCACTGTCAGGATTTTACGGAGGCTGGATAGATATTTTATTACAGAGATTTATAGAACTTTTACGTTCTTTCCCAAGAATACCTTTATGGTTGGCTTTTGCAACTATCCTTCCGCCTAACTGGCCAAGTACGTGGGTCTATATGGGCATTGTTGCTGTTCTTTCTTTGATAGGATGGATGGGAATTGCAAGAGTGGTCAGAGGCATGGTTCTAAGTCTTCGGGAGAAAGATTTTGTTCTTGCAGCAAAAATATCTGGAGTATCAGGTTATAAGATAGTAATCAAACACCTTATTCCAAACACTCTAAGTTATCTTATAGTAGTTACAACGCTCTCTATTCCGGGAATGATACTTGGCGAGAGCTCAATAAGTTTTCTTGGACTTGGCATAAAAGAGCCTATGACAAGTTGGGGACTTCTTTTAAAACAGGCACAGTCACTAAGTGCATTACAGACTACTCCATGGCTTGTGATTCCGGGCATATTTATAATGCTGGCTGTTCTTTCATTCAACTTTGTAGGTGATGCTCTACGTGATGCCGTGGATCCCTATAGGACGGTAGATAAACTATGACTTACGAAAACAAAGTAATAGATGTAAAAAACCTTAAGACATATTTCCGCGGGTATGACGGTATGATAAAAGCTGTGGATGGGATATCTTTTTTCTTGAAAAAGGGAGAAGTACTTTCGCTTGTCGGAGAAAGCGGATGTGGAAAATCAGTAACGGTAAATACCATAATGGGACTTATAAAATCTCCTCCAGCAACAGTATCTGGAGAAATTATATACAATGGAAAAAATTTAGTCGGACTGAAACAGAATGAGTTTAAAAACATACGCGGAAATAAGATTTCTATGATCTTTCAGGAACCAATGTCTTCTTTTGATCCTCTCTATACTATAGGTCAACAGATAAATGAGATAGTAAAAACACATATAACGTCAAACAATGAAGAATCTAAAAAACTCATTATTCATGCACTCAAAAACGTTAATATACCTGAACCGGAAAAAAGATACAACGAGTATCCCCATGAGATGAGTGGAGGAATGCTGCAGAGAATTCTTATCGCTATGGCTTTAATAACTAATCCAGATATAATAATTGCTGATGAACCCACAACAGCACTTGATGTGACGATTCAGGCACAGGTATTGAAGCTGATGAAAGAGCTACAGAAACAGTATAACAGCTCTATAATATTTATTACTCATGATCTGGGTATAGTCTCGGAAATTGCTGATAGGGTTCATGTTATGTATGCAGGAAAAATAATCGAAAAAGCTTCTGTACAGGAAATATTTGACCATCCCCTTCATCCTTATACCCAAGGTCTTTTAAACTCAAGAGTTAAAAAAGAGTATAAAGGTCGTGATCTGCCATTTATAGAGGGATATGTCCCAAAACCAAATGAATTTCCCAATGGATGCCGTTTTAACCCAAGATGCCCTTTCAAAAAAGAGATATGTACTTCAGAAGAACCCAAAGAATCTTTAATTAATGAAGAGCATTCTGTTTGCTGCTGGCTTTACAAGGAAGGTGAAAACAATGAAAATTCTTGAAGCTATCTCGTTAAAGAAATATTTTCCTATAAGATCCGGAGTTTTTCTTCAGGTATGTGGAAACGTTAAAGCATTAGAAAAAGCAGACATCAAAATAGAGCAAGGGCAGACTATAGGGGTAGTCGGCGAGTCTGGATGCGGCAAAAGCACTCTCGGAAAGCTACTGCTTAAACTGTATGATCCTACTGATGGCAAGATCATTTACACAGATAAAGAGAACAACTCTTACGATATTACTTCGAGAATAAGCAAGACGGTTGCCTCAAAATTCCGACGGGATGTTCAGATGATTTTTCAGAATCCTTTTGATTCACTTGATCCTCGAATGAATATATACGATATAATAAAAGAACCTATTGCAGCTAACGGCATGTATAAAAACAAAAGAGAAATGAACAACTATATCGCTTCATTACTTACAGGAGTCGGACTTTATCCGGAATACGCATCACGTTATCCGCACGAATTTTCAGGTGGTCAACGGCAAAGAATTGCTATTGCAAGAGCCATGGCCGTAATGCCAAGACTAATAGTGTGTGATGAACCTACATCCGCTCTGGATGTATCAGTTCAAAGCCAAATCATCAATCTTTTAAAGCATATTCAGCAGGAAAACAGGATGTCGCTTATTTTTATTTCTCATAACCTTGATGTAGTACACCATATGAGCGATAGGATAATAGTGATGTACCTTGGAAATATTGTTGAAAGCTGTGCCTCTGAAGAACTTTTTAACAATCCACTTCATCCTTATACAAAGACTCTCATGTCATGTATTCCTGCTTGGAATCCCAAAGAAAAAAAACTTGGAAAAACCATCACCGAAGGTGAACCTCCAAGTCCTATAAATCCACCAAACGGCTGTCCTTTTCATCCACGTTGCCAGTTAAAAATGATTGAATGTGAAAAGGTCAAGCCTCTACCTCATGAATGTGGAGATGGACATTCGGTAGCTTGTCATCTCTACAAAAAATAAAAAACGCCAGACAGAAGAAAAACTTTTGTCTGGCATTCTTTATTAGATTATCTTTGAAGCAGCTTTTCTCAGTCTATTCATTATAGCTATTCCTATCGCCTTATCCGGAACACCTTCAATTATTATGGCATCATGGGATTTTTCATACTTTCTGAACATGGAAAATATTTTTGCACCTATCTCATATAAATTGCTAATCGTTCCAATGCACTGCTTATCGTACCCTATTGATTCAAATATATCTGAATGTTCCTCAAGGAATAAAAATATTGGATTCTCATAAAATGAAAGATTATCAGAAATCTGTAAAAGATCTATTTTCTGCTTATATTCAAATAAAACTAATGGAACACAAGGACTGTAATGTCTATACTTCATTCCCGGCGCAAGAGCTACATCAACAGTGCTCTGACCGTAAACAAAATCAGGTATAATTACTTTACCAAAAATTTCCTCTATCTTTTCAGGTGGAATGGGTCCGGGTCTTAAAATAACCGGAGCACTGCCGGTAACGTCAACTACGGTAGATTCTATACCAAATTTCAAATTTCCTGAAGTAATTATATAGTCAACCTTTCCATTCATATCTTCTATTACATCATCTGCATTGGTCGGACTAGGACGGCCCGATATATTGGCACTTGGAGCAGCTATAGGAAAACCAGAAAGCTCTATGAACCTTTGGGCAACTGGATGTGCAGGGAACCTTATTCCTACACTTTTCCGAGAAGCTGTAACTATATCTGGAATCATATCACGTTTTTCCAGTACAAATGTAATCGGACCAGGTACAAACTCGCTGACCTTATAAAGCAGCTGATCACTTATATGGGCATACCATTTAAATCCCTCTATACTGGAAATATGGACAATCAACGGATTATCAGAAGGACGTCCTTTTGCTACAAATATTTTTTGTACAGCATTCTTACTTATGGCATTAGCTCCTAAGCCATAAACAGTTTCAGTCGGAAAAACAACCGTGGAATCATCCTTTATTGTTTCTGCTGCTTCTTTGAGCTTGGATATATCTGGGTTGAAATCGTCTACCTCTATCTTTTTGGTTCGAATAAACATAATTAATCACCTTCATTAATTTTACCTGCATAATATGCACGTACAAAAATATTATATATTCATTATTTGAAGTTTTGATTCATATTTTTTTAAATTGTGTGCTCAATTAACATTCTCAGGAAAATGAAAGTTTTTTCATACAGAATTAAGAATTTCTTTGATTTTCATAGAAAAAATATGATATTGATTTTTCTGTAATACCCATAGTCAATAAATTACTTTATGTAAAATAGCTTTTTTAGTTTTTCAATGTTAGAATTTTATTACTACAGAAAAAGGAGGTAACATATGAATCTCAGTATTTATGATGGAAAGATATCGAATATCGATTATTTGGATCTTCTGATGATTGATATACACGGTAATATCAGACACGTTAGCTTACCAAAAAATTATGTTTCTGAAAAGGTGATTAAAGAAGGAATAGGTTTTGATGCATCAAATTTTGGCTTTGCAAAGATAGCAAAATCAGATATGGTTGCTGTTCCGGATATGAATACCGCTTTTCTTGAAGAAAAAGAAGGATACAAAATACTTCACGTGTTTTGTGATGTAATAAACCCTTCTACCGGAGAGATATTTGATCAGTACCCCAGAAACATAATCAAAATGACCAAAGATTACCTCACTAAAAATATGATAGCTGAAGATCTAAAAATGCTTGTAGAACTCGAGTTTTATGTCTTTGATACTGTCAATTACTCCAGTGGAATCGATCATTCTTATTATAATGTCGAAAGCATTGAAGGAATAGGTGAAAGCTATAATACAGAAGCAAGATTCGATATCAAGGCAGGATATCACAGACTGTATCCTGAAGAGAAATACTTTACATTCCGAAATGCTATTGTTGATCAAATGCAGGCTATAGGGATACCTGTAAAGTACCATCATCATGAAGTCGGAGCCTCACAGCTAGAAATTGAACTTGATTTTATATCGATAGATCAGGTTGCAGATAAGGTTAGCCTTACCAAATGGATTATAAAGTCTATTGCTCAGGAGTTTGACTTTAAGGTCACCTTTATGCCCAAGCCCATGTATAAGATGCCTGGAAGCGGTATGCACGTTCACCAGTTTATGGAAAAAGGCGGAGCAAGTATTTTCATAGGTGACAAGATTCACGGATTGAGTGAACTTGCACTTAATTATCTGTGTGGTATACTTGACCACAGTTTGTCAGGCTCGCTTTTAGGTTTTACCAATCCAAGCACCAACTCGTACAGAAGACTTGTACCGGGTTATGAAGCACCTATAAGCGCTACTTTTGCACAAGGAAGCAGAAGCGCTGCGATAAGGATACCGGGATATCTTAAGAAAAACTCAGTAAGGATAGAGTACAGAACAGCTGATGCTTCATGTAATATTTATTATGCACTTTCCGCTATGGTGCTTGCAGGAATCGACGGCATCAACAAGAAAAGTGATCCTGTTAAAAAAGGCTATAATTCAGATGTTGAGCTTGAGGATAAGATTTTTCCAATTGATCTCAGAGCGGTTCTTAGTGGTCTTAAGAAAGACAGCGAGTATCTTAGGGTTGTTTTCCCAGAATCTCTTATCAATGAATGGATAAAAATAAAGTCCAAGGAAGCAGAGTATATTTATAATGCTCCCACTTCACAGGAATACGAGCTTTACTTCTAAAATAACAACAAAAAACAGGCGTTAAGCCTGTTTTTTGTTGTTATTTTCATCAGAATTTGTTTTATTACGTAAAAATTTATTCTGAGCTACTTCATCCATCTCTTTACTTTCAATCTTTCTCAGCTCAGTCATAAAATCATCATATTTTCTTTCTCTTAGCTTTTCAAGCACTTCCCTTTCATTCTTCTTTTTTAGATACTCTTGGCGCGCCACATTTTCTTCAGAAAGTTTTTTCTGAAGAAACTTTATCAAACGGATTCTTTCTTTTTTAAGAAACTCCCGATACTCTATAAGCTGCTGAAGTTTTTGGGGAGAAATTGTAAACTTAAGCTCATTATTAAATTCCCTTTCAAATTCACTTATCTTTAAATCAATCGTATGAATTCTTTCTTCAACTTCCTGCCTTTCTTTTATCTTCTTTGAAAGCTCTTCCCTAGCTAGATCTTCAAATTTTTTTCTTAACTTCATTATTCTCTCAAGGCTGAAGTTAAACCTCATGATTTTATACCATATCTGTCCAGCTTATAATAAAGGTTTCTCACTGTCAGACCGAGTCTTTTTGCCGCTTCTGTTTTGTTTCCGTGACAAACTTCAAGCATTTCTATTATAATTTTTTTCTCATATTCATCCAAAAGTTCTTTTATATTACCGGTACTGCGCTCATTGCTTTCGACAATATCTGGTATATGTGCAGAGGTTATTATTCTGTCAGCAGGACCAAGATTAAGAATGGCTCGATCAATAAGATTTTCCAGTTCTCTAATATTACCTAGCCAGTTGTAGTTAAGAAGTTTGCTTAAAGAATCCTCAGTAAAATCATAAATTATCCTTCCGTACTTTTGATTCAATGCGTGAAGTATCTGTTTTGCAAGCGCCGGGATATCTTCTTTTCTTTCTCGTAAAGGCGGAATATTAATGGTCACCACAGAAATTTTATAATATATTTCAGAAGAAAACTTACCTATGCTTGAAAGAGTTTTAAGATCATCAGGACTTGAAAATATCAATCTCACATCCGGCTTATAGTCATAACATTGACTATCAAACTCATTATCCTTAAGGTATTTTAGAATCTTTGACTGAACAAACGGAGTAGCTGACTGTATATTCTCAATAAACAAAGTTCCTCCATCTGCCTTTATAAAATAACTTATTTCTCCGAAAAGAAATTCTTCTTGTTTATCAGGCATAACAAGACCAAGATTTATCTTTAAATATGGTTTTGAAGAACGTTCGCTTGAATTGTGAATGGCCTGTGCAAGAACTTCTTTTCCTACTCCGACCTCACCCTGTATTAAAATATTTACTTTTGTTTCTGCAGCTTTTTGAGATTGCTTGATAACATTTTGCATAGCAGAAGAAACCGCGACAATATCGTTGAACGTATGTCTAGCTTTTTCTTTTTTAAGAAGTCTTTTAGTAGCCTCCAACTCATTAAGCAGATTTTGAATTTCCGATATGTCGTGAATTACACCAACACTTCCCTTAAAATCATTTTTGACAAATATCGGTGTAACAGAAGCAATCACATCTTTTTTATTTTGACCAACCTGCATTTTTACATTCAAAATCGGTTTTTTTTCGCGTGCACATTTTATATGAAGACTCTCTCCCTCAGCAATATCTATTGTAGCAGGTTTACCTATTACTTCACGAGGAGTAAGTCCGGTTATCTTGGTATACGCTCTGTTAACCATGACAATACGCCCCTCTTCATCAGCCACAGATATAGCATCGGTTGTAGAATCAATAACCGATGTAAGCATCGCTTCTATCTCACGAAGATTAGTTACTTCCTCAGCCAGCTTCTGTACTGTAGTAACATCTCTGAAAACAGCAACCGAAGCAACTATCTCATTTTCTTCATTTCTTATAGGAAATCTAGAAGTAATAATGACTTTATTTCCAAGATTTTGAAGACGGTCAAGCTCTGATACGCCTGTCCTTAAAATTACATGCAGCCGGGTATTAGGAATTGTATCCACAACATTTTTATATAAGACAGCATCTTTCTCTACTCCAAGAATACCGCAGGCTGAATTGTTGAAAAATATTATATCCTCTCTCTCATCAACTGCCAGTATACCCTCCTGAAGCTGATTAAGTATCTCTAAAACAAGTTGTTCTTTAGTCAAAATAGTTCACCCCAATATATTAATAATTAATCGTCTATTAGCTTATGTTCCTGTACCCAACCATTAATGAGTTCAAGCTCCTGCATCACATCTACTACAGCTTCATATTCACTTTTTTTGAGAAATCTGTCCATTTCTGGAAAATTCTTTGTATGGTTTACAGGAACATATTGATCCATAAGACTAACAGCAATTCTATCTGAAAGGTCATACTTTATAAACTTAAGAGCCTGGATAGCCTGCTGGATGTTAGACGGCAGCACCAGTATTCTTAATATTATACCTCTTTTAAGAATATTTTCATTATCTAAAATAAAATCATTGCCTATCTGCCTGTACATTTCAAAAATAGCCTGTTCACATACAGTCCAGTAATCTTTTACTCCTGAATACTTTTTCCCGATAGCGTTGCTTGTATACCTTATATCTGCAAGATATATATCCACCACCCCATCAAGCAGTTTGAGCGTTTCAACACTTTCGTAAGATGAAGTATTCCATACAATAGGAAGTCTAAACCCTTTTTCTATTGCTATTATAAGAGCATCATATATAAACGGAAGATAAGCGGTCGCCGTTATAAGATCGAGATTTACTGCTTTTTTATTATTTTGTATCTCAAGAAAAATTTCTGAAAGCCCTTCTACTGTAATCTCTTTGCCAAATCCTTCTTGACTGAACTTAAAGTTTTGACAGTAAATACAGTTCATATTACAGTTGCTAAAAAAAATACCGCCTGCGCCGGTTTTACCGGTAAGAGGAGGTTCTTCCCCGGGATAAAGAACATACTCTGATATTCTAGTCATATCTCTTACTTTACAGTATCCTGGTTTTTCGGTTCTGTCAACCATACATCTGTGTGGACAAAGATCACAGCTCCTCAATTTCTTGTAAAGGAGCTCTTTTCTTCTTTTGAGCTCACCTGTTTTATAAAGATTTATATAAGAAGGCTCATTCACTTTTTAACTCCTCTGTAAGAATTTTTTGGCATGCTTGTTTTGCTGCAAGCTGCTCTGCAATTTTTTTTGACTGGCCATTTCCTGTACCACAGCTTAAACCGTTTATTCTTACTTCTATTGTGTAAAGTCTTGTATGGTCGGGACCGTTAGAATCAATCAGCACATATTCGGGAAGCACCTTATACTTTTCTTGGGTAATCTCCTGAAGCTTGGTTTTATAATCTAAAAACAGTACACCATTTATAGCCTCTTTTACATAAAAATCTATATACTTTAAGATAAATGATTTTGCATACTCATAACCCAATGACAAATAAATTGCAGCAATTAATGCTTCAGTTGTATCAGCAAGTATGGAAGATTTCATCCTGCCGCCGTACTTTTCCTCACCAGAACCTAAAAAGATATACTTTTCCACACCTATTTCTTTGGCTACTTCAGACAGCACAACCTCACTCGCAACTGTTGCCCTGATTTTTGACATATCTCCTTCTGAAAGTTTATACTCAAGATAAAGATACTCCGAAAGAACCAGCTCAAGAACAGCATCTCCCAGAAATTCTAGTCTTTCATTAGAAGAAATATGCCTATCTTTATTACTTTTTTCAAAAACATAAGATGTATGGCATAAGGAGTTAAATATAAGCTGTTCATTAATCCCCTGAGGAAGATTAAACTCTTTAATTGCGTTTTCTATAACTTTTTTTTCATTAAACATGTCTTCTCCTTTGTACTGACTACTTTCCGTTCGTTATATCTTCTGAGTCTTCTTCATAGAAAGCTTGTTCCTTGTTCTTCCCTCTGAATGACTCTTTCTCTGTTTCAAAAGTAATAAAACTATTATTTTTAAAAAAGTCAAATGGTACTTTAATAAGAATGGGCTGATTCTCCTCAATGGTCTGTAAAGTTACTTCTTTCAAAAAAACATTAACAGTTATTACCCTAGCCGGTTTTCCGTCATACTCTATGGTTGTGTTCTCATAAGGAACACCCTGCATTACTTCTTCGTAAAACTGATTTTCATATTTGAGACAACAAAGGAGCTTTCCGCATCTTCCAGAAATTTTAGCTGTATTTATCATCATTTGTTGAGTTTTTGCTAATTCCATTTTTATTGAATCAAACTCCCTTAAAAATCTACAGCAGCATGAAACCTGTCCACACAGTCCTAGAGAGCCTTTTATTTTGACTTCGTCACGGATACCAACTTGTCTCAGTTCAATCCTGACTCTGTACTTTTTTGCAAGTTCTTTTACCAGCTCACGAAAATCAACTCTGGAGTCAGCTCCAAAATAGATTACTAGCCTTGACTTATCGAAAGTATACTTCGATTTAAGACATCTCATCTTCAGATTAAGCTCTTTTACTTTTTCTTTGGTATATTCCGTCACTTCACATGCTTCACATAGTGCTTTGTTATACTCTACCATATCTTCTGACGTAAGTCTGCGTATTATAGTTGTAGGTTCGTATCCAATTTGATCAAAGCTCATCTCTCTAGGACCAAAAACAACTTTTCCGATATCTTCTCCAAGTTCTGTATTTATTATAACAAGATCACCTTTTTTTATTTCTTCTTGATCTCCAATATAAGAAAAATAGTATATTTTCTCTAACTCCATCTGTTCTATACCATAAACATTTGCTGTCATTTCAAGCATTCTATTATCCTCCTTATTTCAAAAGAAAAAAACATTCAGCTATCCTGAAAAAATGTGAAAATACTTCAAGTTCAAAATTAAATTTAGATACTGTTGCAGCGCTTAACACCTCAAAATGCCTTATTGTACCGTAAATAATATTGCTGTTAAAATTAAGATTCTGTGTTCCGAAAAAAATAGCTGCCCCGGAGTTATCCATATACTTCCATCTGGTTCCAAGCTTACAGACAAATGCATCATGAAGAAAAGAAATACCGTTTTTGGATAGGTACTTAAGAAATTCAAGCGGATCTACAGTCTCTTTTACACGACCAACACTTGCAACAGTATTAAAAAAATTCTTTTCATTCATTGCAGAAATAACTGTCAAAAACCGGAAGTATGAAAAAATGAATCCTAATCGCTCCGGCACCGTACTTAAGCCTACAGAAAGACTATCTATAAGAAAGTCTATATCGGTAGTATCAAAATAATTTTTTGCAGTTTCAACTATACTTTCTTTATCAGATTCCAGAAGATATCTAATTATTTCATAATCAGAGTTTATAACCGGAGCAATCAAATTAAGATTTTCCTTAAATCTTTCTGATAACTCCTTCCTCATTTCCATGGGAAAAGGAATATTTATCTTTAAAAATCTGCTTTTTACTGTGGAAAGAAGAGAGTTCCATCTGGTTGTAAAAGCTATTATAATCATAAAATCGGGAGGCTCTTCAAGAATCTTCAGAAAAGCATTGATTGCTTCGACTGTCATAGTCTCTATATCATTTATTATAACAACTTTTTTATCAGAATAAACCGGACGACAAAGACTAAACTCCTTTATTTCACGTACAGAGTCAATTTTTATATTTCCTTTATCAGGCTTAATTGTCATTACTTCATAAGGACTTAGTCCCTCTGTTCTTTTAGAAATTTCTACTGCAACATGCTTGTTAAGAGTACCGTCAAAAGAAACCATACACAAGGAACATCCTTTATATGAGTTCATGTTAATAATGATTTTTTCTAACCATTCTTCAAACATTTTTATCTCCGCTCAACGGTACAGATCAACCAAAAGACCATTTACTTCACCTATTCTTGAAGCATAAAAAAGAGTATCTTTCTCTTTTTTGAACACTGCCTGGGTTATCTGACCTATCTTCTCATCAATTACTTCAGCTATAACGTGAAGTCTGGGATAATCCACATCCATTCCCAGTTCTTCTTTAATTTTATAAAGTTTTTTTTCAATCTTTTGTAAATACTCTTTTATAGCACTTTTATATCTTTTCAAATTCCATTCTGTTGGTGAACGAACAAAAGAATTCCCAAATCCAAAAATCATATCTATTAATTTCTTAAGTTCCTTCTCTGTAAGCTCATAGTCCTTAGTAAGTAGTATATCAAAAAAATCATCTGAACTTTCTTCACTTTTTCCTGTTGATGAAGATTTTTTCTTATTAACTTTTTTATTCTTTATCTTTTCACTTTCCGGATTTTTATTATCAGAAGCAGGATTAATAAACATATATCACCTTCCGTAAATCATTTTTTGTATTTCATCCATTAATTCCTTCTCCAAATTGGATCTTTCAACTTTTTTTACTATCTTTCCTTTTACAAATATCACTCCGGCTCCGCCGCTTCCTGCAATTGCTATATCAGCATCTTTTGCTTCTCCGGGACCATTGACTACGCATCCCATAACTGCTATCGTGATTTGCTGATGAATTTCTGCCGTCATTATCTTTACCTTTTCAGCCAGATCAGCAACGTCTATCTGAGTTCTAGCACACGTAGGACACGCAATTACTCTTGGTCCTTTAAGATATCCCAAAAGAGTCAGCATTTTTTTGGCTGCAGTTACCTCCTGAAGAGGATCTCCCGAAATAGATACTCTGATTGTATCACCTATTTTATTAAATAAAAGAGAACCTATTCCGGCAGATGAGAGAATAATAGAGTCCTCCCATACTCCTGCCTCAGTAACTCCAAGGTGCATCGGATAATCAACCTTTCCGGCAACATAAAGATTTGCATTATAAGTCTCCATAGCATCAGATGATTTCAACGAAAGAACAACGTCACCAAATTCCATGGACTCAAGTATTCTTAACTCTTCAAGACAGCTTTCGGCAAGTGCTTTATACCCTTCAAGATGTGAAAATTCTTTTTTTATCGAGCCAGAATTTACACCTATCCTTATTGGGACTCCGTACTCTCTTGCAGTATTTACCACTTCTCGAACTTTCCATTCTGCGCCTATATTCCCAGGGTTAAGTCTTATTTTAGAAGCTCCTGCTTTAATTGATTCAACAGCCACTCTGTAATCAAAGTGTATATCTGCACACAACGGAACCTTTGAACTTGCACATATTATTCTAAAAGACTCTATATCATCAAGAGATCTTACAGATACTCTTATTAACTGAGCTCCAAGTTCATACAGATTATTGATTTGATTAAGAGTAGAGCTTATATCCAAAGTATCAGTATTTGTCATAGATTGAATTACAATTTCATGCTCGCCGCCTATAAAAATATTTTTGACTTTTACAGTTTTTTTTGAAAACATACTCCACCTACTTCATAAATCTTGTAATATCGTTAAAAGTAACGTACACCATCAGAACCATAAGTAAAGCAAATCCTATAAAATGAACTATTGCCTCTACTTTAGGATTTACCTTTCTGCGGCTTATCATCTCATAAAGAGAAAATACTATTCGTCCTCCATCTAATGCAGGTAAAGGAAGAAGATTAAATATTCCTAGATTCAACGTTATAAGGGCAATAAGGCTTAATATGCTTTCTATTCCAGCCTGAGCAGCCTGACCAATTATATTGGCTATTCCCACTGGCCCCATGAGATCATTTGTGTCGGCTTTACCTGTAAAAAGCTGCCCTATGGACTGAAGCATTGCTTTAAGCAGACTGTTTGCCCATTGTATCGAAACTCCTATAACTTCGGCTCCCTTTGGTCTCCATTTTCCATACCCCTGGGCTACAGCATTAACAGAAGAAAGGAGTTGCATAAACTCACTTTTTTCAATATTAATAATAATCTCATTACCTTCTCTTAGAATTTTTATAAAGATATCGTTCCCCAAAAAAGGAGAAAAGTATTTTGTTGTACGGTTTGCCTCTGTCTGAAGATAAAACTGCCCTGAAGAAAGAGACAACTTAGTTATGCTTTCAAGAAAGTCGGTTCCTCCATTTATTTCAAAATCATCTATTGCTATTATCTTATCGCCTTTTTGAAATTTTCCCTGATTAATATTTATGATATTTGAGAATACTGCGAAATATACACCTATAGTATAACGTTCTTTTTCAGTAGAATAGGAACTAAGCTTTCCTCTTAAAAAAGTTTCTCCTTCAAACTCAAGATTGATAGGGTCACCTGCTTCAAGTCTTGAAAAAACCTCACCTATTTTATCCGATCCGTTGATTTTTAAAAGTTCTTTATTGGAAAGTTCTTCAAGATTTCCTTCGTATTCAAAGTAATCAAGTACTATAGTATCCACTTGTTCCGTATAAGAAGGAAAAACAGAAAGCTCCTTTATCTTGCCGGAACTCACAACCTGCATATCAACTTTTTTACCTTCTGCAATATTAAGACTCAAAATAGAACGGTCAAAAGCATACCCAGAGTTAACTTTTTTGATGATATCTCCAGAAAGTAAGCCTGCTTCATCGGCAGGAGAACCAGGTATTACTTTTTCAATTACTACCTCATTGAATCCATACACCATCCCGGAAAATCCTATGACAATATAGCCCAGAAGAATTGAAAATAAAGGTCCAGCAAGTGCAATAACAAGCTTTTGCCATGGCTTTTTGTTTATAAAAAGTCCACTATCAGAAGGATCATAGTTTTCATTTCCGTTGTCTTCTCCTGCAAGTCTCACATAGCCACCTAAAGGAAAAACATTGAATCTGAACTGGGTATACTTGCCTTTAAGCTTAAAAAGCGCAGGACCAAAACCAATGGCAAACTCTTCAACTCTTGTTTTCAGTGAAACAGCCGCCAGATAATGTCCAAATTCGTGAACAACAACTAAAACAGTTATTATAAGCAAAAACCATACTATAGCCATCATCTATCACCACCAATAATTTCATATGTTTTTCTTCTGAAAAGTTCATCATAAAAACTTATTTCTTCAAGATCATTGAGCTCTGTTTTAGACTCATTAACCGAGCTTATCACAGCACAAACCAGTTTATAAATATCTGGAAAGCTTATCCGCTTATTTAAAAACATCTCTACTGCAGCTTCATCACTTGCATTGTAGGCTATATGAAGCAGCTGATTCCCAAGAATATCAAAAGCAAGCTTCAACGAAGGGTACCTCTGATAGTCAACATTTTCAAAAAGTAACGGTTCTGAATACAGATCAGGTCCTTCATAATCCAATCTTGAACGTTGCGGATAGGTGATTGAATATGCAATCGGTATTCTCATATCAGCTCGGCCATAGTGGATCTTGTATACTCCGTCAGTAAATCTTACAGCAGAATGCACCATGCTTTTTCTGTTAATAAGAACCTTAATAGAAGAAGTTTTAAAAAGATAAAATGCTTCCATTACTTCTAATCCTTTATTTATCATACTTGCAGAATCAACAGTGATTCTGGCTCCCATTTTCCAAACAGGATGGCTGAGAACTTTTTCAGGAGTTATACTGGTGAAATTTTCTAAGGGAAGATCCCTCAAAGAACCACCCGATGCTGTTATAATTAACTCTTGAATAGCACTCTTTTCACCCTGCAAAAGCTGAAAAATTGCACTGTGCTCACTATCCACAGGAATTATCTGTGTAGAGTACCTTTGAGCTGCATTAAAAATCATGTTCCCACCGCATACTATTGATTCTTTGTTTGCAAGACACACTCTTTCAGAATTTCTTATTGCGCATAAAGTATTTGAAAGACTTCTAAAACCTGAGGATCCCACTACTGTTATATCAGGACAAAGTTCTTCTATGCTGCTATTGATGCTTTCAAAACCTCTCCTTATAACAGTGCTATTATACTTCTGTGGAACAGCAACATTATTATCCGCAACACAACAGAATCTTGGAGAGAACTCTTCTATTATTGGAACAGCTCTTTCCCATCTGGAATTAAGAGAGATACCAACTACTCTGTATTCAAAGCCTTGAGCATTTAAAGTCCTTAATACATCGAGTGTCTGGTCTCCTATACTCCCTGTGGCTCCGACGATAAATACCTTTTTTGACAACTTAGCACCTCAATCTTTACTTTATTTTTTCTTAATTAATTATACAATATATAGCTGAAAATTTATGTGCTCCAATATTTAACTTATTATACATTCTTTAGATTAACATAAAATACATATTTGAAACACTTAAAGTTAATACCGTTGATGTAACCTTTGTACGGTTTAGGCACTTTAATTTAGCCCGGTGAGGTTAAAAAGGAGGAATATATGTCAGATTTAAGCTCTGGTTACAAGATAGGTGGTTGGAAAAAGTACGTATTTTCACTTCAACATTTTATTGCAATGTTTGGTGCAACTGTTTTGGTTCCGCTACTTACGGGAATTGATCCGCTTTTAGCTCTTTTTACTGCTGGTTTGGGTACACTGCTTTTCCACACGGTAACTGGTTTTAAAGTTCCTGTTTTTTTAGGCTCCAGTTTTGCTTTTATAGCTCCTATTGTAATAGTAAGAGATAAGTTTGGAGATCTAGCATATTCAACAGGAGCCATAGCAATCGCAGGACTTGTTTATCTTCTCTTTGCTCTTTTAGTTAAGCTGCTGGGATATGAAAAAATCAAAAAACTTTTCCCCCCTGTAGTAACTGGTTCAATGATAATCATTATTGGTCTTTCGCTTTCTCCGGTCGCTATTCAGTGGGCCTCTTCTAATTGGTTGATATCTCTCTGCACTTTGGCTGCCGTAATATTCTTTTCCACTTTCTTCAAAGGATTTTTCAGTATGATTCCTGTACTCATGGGAGTACTTATAGGTTACGCTGTAGCTGTTGCAACAGGAAATATTGATTTTCAAGCAGTTGCACAAGCCGACTGGATTGGACTTCCCAAATTTGTATTTCCAAAGTTTGATATTTCAGCCATACTTATGACTGTACCTCTTACTATAGCCACATTTATGGAACATGTTGGTGATATTACTACAAATGGAGCAGTTGTCGGAAAAGATTTTGTTAAAGATCCCGGACTTCACAGAACACTTATGGGAGATGGTCTTGCAACCTCGCTTGCGGGTATACTTGGGGGGCCGGCCAATACAACTTATTCTGAAAACACTGGTGTACTTGCACTTACAAAAGTTTACGATCCTTCCGTTATAAGAGGCGCAGCAATACTTGCAATAGTTCTGGCTTTTTTCTCTAAGTTCGGTTCTGTTCTTCAAACTATTCCTCAGTCAGTAATAGGAGGAGTAAGTTTAGTACTTTTTGGTATGATTGCCTCAGTAGGTATACGAACCTTAGTGAATGAAAAAGTCGATTTTGCAAACTCCAAAAATCTTCTTATAGGTGCCGTAATGTTGACTTTGGGCATAGGTGGAGCCTCACTTACATTAGGAAACGTAGAATTAAAAGGGGTTGCACTTTCAGCAATTGCTGGAATTACACTTAATCTAATACTTCCGGATAAAGATAAAAAGAAAATCAATGTTTAGTTAAAAAAATGGTGCTATGCACCATTTTTTGTTACCGATTTAATTTGTAATTTATTTTTTTTTTTAGTATAATTAAATTGCTGTTAAATACTCTCTGAATGAGAAGTGATAGATATGATTAAAAAAGTCAAAATACTGCTTAGCATCCTTCTTATATTGCTTTTTATAATCTCTCCGTACGTAAAAAATGTATGGATAGAGATTTTTGAGTTAAAAACACTGGATTTACGTTATAAAATAAGAGGCACAGACAAGATAGAAAGTGATGTTGTGGTTGTTGCAATTGACGAAGAATCCATAATAAATATGGAAGCAGGAGAAAATAATGATAGTTGGCCTTGGGAACGAAGACACTTTGGACAGCTGGTAAAAAAACTTTTTGAAAATGGTGCAAAAACAATAGGATTTGATATTTCTTTTACATCACCCGATGAAAAAGATGAGAGAAACGATACATACTTTGCTTCCGTTTTACGTCGCTATCCAAAAGTAATACTCGGCAGCTATATAATAGTTGATAGCTCTATATTTACAAAATACCCTGAAGAGTACAGTAGATATCTTTTACAAAATACGCGTTATCTTGATCATTCGTTAAAAATAATGAATATTGAAAATGTAAATAACACATCTCTTTTCAGAGTATACAAGATTGTTCCTGCTATCAAAGAGTTTTCAGAACTTGTTCCTGTTACTTCCTATGAAATAGGGGCACTTGACGTAGATGGTATTGTACGTAATATGCCATTGTTTTTTAATGAAGTATGGGCAGAAGAAAACGGATTCGGATTAACTTTAATACCTCATATGGATGTTATGCTCTATGCCCAGTTTATTGATGCACAGGATATCATTGTTGATTTTAAAGATAGTTCATTGAATATTTTTGACAAAAAAATCCCTTTTGATAACTACGGCAGATTCCAGATTTATTATTATGGCAAAGGACGCGAGGTCTTTAAACAGATATCTTTCTACGATATAATGAACGACAACTTCGATCCCAAGGATATAAACAACAAAGTTGTCATTGTTGGGTATACGGATACTGCAAAAGGCCTTTATGATCTGAGAGTCACTCCTTTTTCGACCGAAGAAGCGGGCGTATATATACACGCTAATGCTGTACAGAATTTTATACGTAATGAGGTTCTTGAGAGACCTGGGTTTATTTGGCGTATTCTCTATCTTGTTATATGTATGGTTATCTCGCTTTTATTGCTAGCATTTACTAATCCTTATAGAAAACTTATTGCATTCGTTGTTCCGCTCTTTGTTATAATTTTTTCCTATATTACCTTTACCTCAAGAATCTGGCTGGATATGTTTTTCCCATTGTTGTCAACTGTAATTATAATATCTACAGACACTGTTTTTGCTTTCCTTTCGGAGTATCGTGAAAAGAAAAAAATAAAAGGGTTTTTCTACAAATATGTTCCGGATACTGTTGCAAAAGAAATAATAAAAAGTAGTAATCTTAATTTGGGTGGAAAAGTATATAACGCTGTGATTCTTTTTTCTGATATTCAGGGATTTACAGAGAAATCTGAAAAAATGAATGCTGAAGGAGTAATAAGTTTTCTTAATGAGTATCTTACTGCTATGGCTGATGTAATAAGGAACAGATATAACGGAACCATCGATAAATTTATAGGTGATGCTATTATGAGTATTTTTGGCGCTCCCGTAACGTATGGTGACGAAGTATCAAGGGCACTTAACTGTGCGCTTGATATGAAGGAAGAGCTTAAGAAACTAAATCAAAAGCTCAACCTCCCATTCGAATTAAAAAACGGTATAGGAATACATTTTGGAGAGGTAGTAATTGGCAATGTAGGAGCTCCTTTCAGAATGGATTATACAGCAATAGGCGATACTGTTAACACATCTTCCAGAGTGGAACACTTGACACGCGATCTTAACCAAGAAATACTTGTAACTGAAACTGTTTATGAAATGGCCGGAGATACCTTCATTTTTGAAGCTATGGGAGATTTTTCTGTAAAAGGCAAAAGCAAGCCTTTGAAGCTTTACTCACTTAAAGGGAGAAAAAATGATAAACAGAATAATTGATTATATCAAAGAACTGAATAAAAACGGTTATACCATAATATATGAAATAGATAATATAAATAATTATCAAAATGCTTTTGAAATACACTTTGAAAAGTGTGTTGCATCTTTATATTATTCTGAAAAAGTGAAATTGAAATTTTTTTCGGTAAACAAAGATAAACTTCAGTATATCTTGGTTCTGGACAAAATGATACGCGACTATCTGAAAATAGGAGATATTGCGCTTGAGGATATACTCTTTCAGGTAATGAAAATTACCACCTCTATTTCTGTTAACTCTGACATATATGAAACTTCTTCATCAATATTGGAACATATATCGAAAATTTTTAGTTTTTCTTCTTCTTCAATACTTTTTCTGAATGATGATGAGAAAAATCTTGAAACTAGATATATAAATAAGCTAAGTACCGAGAATAACGAGACCGGAATCCCGGTAAAAGGTACCCTTGCAGGAGAAAGCGTTTTGGTAAACCTTCCGATATGCGTTAATGATCCTTCTTTACATCCTGGATATATTACTATTGAAGGTTTTGACCCAGATTCCAAAAACATAATGAATTTTTCATGTATACCTTTTACCTTTGAAAATAAATCATTTGGTACATTGGTTTTTATAACCACAAAGCGCTATTTTGATCTTATCGATTACTATAGTTTTTTTCTAATCTCTCAAATTGTGTCCTCTGTTATGGAGGTGACTATTAAAGAAGAAAAAATAAAATCAATGCTTATGAGTACTTTGAATGCTCTTTTAAAAGCTCAGAATGTACGGGTCAAGAATGATTATGTTCACGAGAACAAAGTTCAGGAGCTAGCATTGAAAATAGCCGAAAAAGAAAAGGTATCTTCCGAAGATAAATGGATACTTAGTATGGCTACATATATATACGATATTGGAGAGATAGGGATACCTAACTCAATTCTTTCAAAAAAAGAGGTACTCACCGAAGAGGAAAAGAAAATAATACGCTCACACGTTGAACTCGGATATCAGCTTGTAAAAAATATACCGTCTCTTCCAGATAAACTTAAGACGATTATTCATCAGCATCATGAAAGATGGAACGGCGAAGGATATCCAACAGGGCTTAAGGGAGATGAGATAGATTTTTTTGCTCAGATAATAGGATTGTGTGACTCATATATTGCTATGACTCAGGAAAGACCTTACCGTTCGGCTTTACCAAAGGAAAAAGCTCTAGAGATCATTAGAAATTATTCGGGTATATTTTTTAATCCTTTACTTGTAAAGACTTTGTGCGAGGTGCTAGAATGACAGTATTCTTCTATTTTTTCCTTTCACACATGCTTGGTGATTACGTTTTTCAAACTTCCTTTATAGCCAGAAACAAGAATAAAAATATCTATGTGCTTATTCTTCATATTCTGATTATATATGCTTGCATGTACATTGTAATACTTCCAAAGGGTTTAACAAATAATTGCTTGCTTATCTTATTATCTGTGATGCATTTTTTTATTGATATCATCAAGTTCAAATATGGGAAAAACGATTTTTTCAAGGGTGCTGATTACTATCTTTTTGACCAACTGATTCATTTGTTAACTTTATTAATTGTTTCTCATTTTTTTGTCGGGCAGGAAATGTATCTGAGCTACGATTTGGTCTTAAAATCATCTGTAGGACTTTTCAATGCTTTTACTATAGGAATACTGTCAGGCTATATTTTTAACGATATGACAAAGTATAAAAAAGATTATTTTGGGTATTTAATAAGATTTTCAATTCCATTTCTACCTAATCTATGGTTCTTACTTTTATCTGTTCCGGTCTATGTATACTTTATTTTAAGATTCATGGATACGCAAAAGAGTAAACAGAACCATGAGAAACTTTTCTCGCTTTCATTAAGTTATATAATTACTATTATTATTCTGGAGGTGGCTTAAAATGATCAGGAAGTTACTGCTAATTACGGTTTTTATTCTCTCTGCCATAGGTTGTTTTGGATATATAAAAGCAACTGCTGATTCAACACAGCTTCAAATAGGAAAGGAAACAGTAATAACTATAGAAACTGATGGCGAAAGAGTTTTTGCAGACACAAAGATAGGAGGGTTTGACAACCCAGACGTTCTTTTTGACGGTATAGCCGTAAAAAACGGTAAGGTTTCTCTCATATTCCTTGCTCCGTATAAAGAAAACGTTGCTTATGTAAAATTTACCAATTCTAAAAAAGAAAGCACGGAAGTACATATTACCATATCAGATACCAAACTTGCCGGAGAGGCAGTGGCACTTAAAGTAACTAACATTAAAGGACCCTCTGTTTATAAAGATGCCTCATCAGATATATGGAATCCGTTAAAAAAAGATATGCTTATTTCTGAAGGCTACGAAATATTAAATCCCAAAGGAGCGTATGTAAAACTTAACGGTCCTCAGGAAATAAACATAGAGCTTACAGAAAACTCACAAATAATTTTTGAAACTCTTCAAAAATCTGGAGACGAAATAGATTTTCGGTACAAGGTAAAAAAAGGACTAACTTATAATACAATAGATAAAAAATTACTTCCTGGTTCAAAATTTATAGTTTCTGATAATCAGTCAGTAGTTGCCGGAGTACGAGGTACACGTTTTGCTTTTGAATCTGGTGAAAAATCTATAATCAGAGTATTCGAAGGAATTGTTTCGTTAAGTCTTGACGATAAAGCCTTGTTCGCAGATATGAATAAGATGGTTGTTTTTGATGTTTTCAACAAAATTGCCGATCTAAAAGAACTGGATATAAAAGAAGATGAGCTTATAAAAGAACTTGAACCTAAAGAAGAAGAGATAGAACCTGAAAAACAGCCGGATGAAAAGGAAGAAGATAAAACCGAAAAATCAGGATCAACATCAGATAACAAACCAGCAGAAGAAGCTGTAACGAGTGACTTAACCAATCTTAACATCGGAAACGTTAAAAAGAACGGAACAGACTACTTTATCTATTCTTTTGCCCCTGAATTTAAATTTGGATTCTTAAAACTTGGTATAGGATTAAATGCATATCAGAAAGAACTCAACGGTACTATGTACTACGGAATACCTTCAGCCACAGACAGCACAGATCCATTAAGCGCAGTTACGCTTAACAGACTGGGCATTGACCTTGGCTTTCTGAATCTTGATTACGGACGTTCGCCATACTATACATACGCTCTTGGAATGCTTGCAAACCGTTATTTTGTACCTAATGCTCTTGTTTTTGATACAGCTTTTAATCTCTACAACATAAGTGTTTGGGCACATATTCCTTATGAGTTAGCTTCATTTGTTCCATTTTCATTCAATCAGTCATCCCCATTATTCTCAGCAGGAATAAAGCTTAATGCTTTTGACACCATAATTGACGGAACATACATATATGAATCATCGGTACTTACATCAAAGCCTTTCGAGCATGCTGCAATACTTTCTTTATATAAAACCCTTTTGGGAATTAAATTTGGTGCAGAAGCAGATCTGCTTTTCGGTGGTTCACTGAAAGAAAAATTAGCATATGGAGGTTTTCTTGGATCATTCTTTGATATTCCTCCTTTTGCACAGTTCAGTCTTGGATTAAGCTATTCAGGAGATTATTTTGAACCCCAACTTTTAGGACCTTTATATGAAAGAAAAAGAGAACTTCAAACTATAAAATTGCCGGAAAAACCTTACGGACTTGGAGCAGTTGGGAACCTTTCTTTGAATATTTTCAATTTTGCATCTATTGATATAGGCTACAAGAATTACTTTTTGGGAGAAGGTCTTGATGTTCTTTCAGGAACTCTTGCCGTAAGCCTTAAAAATATCGTTGGCTCGATGCCTGACTTTACTGTTGGCGGAGCATATCTGAATAAAGGGTTATTTACAAACGGAACTTTCAATATATGGGATTCAGATACATTCTTTGAAGTCTATGTGTTTTATCCTGTTATAGGAACAAACGGTCTTAAGTACAAGTTCTACTATGATCCAGAAACTGCAAAATTTGTCAATTCGGTTATTTTTGAATCCAAGTAAAAACAGGCGGCCATGTGCCGCCTTTGTTGAGGTGCAATCATGAAAATCTTTGATAAACTAAAATTAATATCTCCTGATTTTGTCGGCATGCTTACCCCAGAAGGAATTAACGGCGAAGTAACAAATAATTTTTATACTTTCAGAACAAAAGATACAGAGATGCTTATCTACTTCAATGATTTTTATATGGTTTCTCCTCTTGATATAAAATCAATAAACTATCTCCTGGAAAAAGATACTGATAATTTTTCAAAATTACAAGATGAAATTGATTATACCAAGTTTGTCGAAGCAATTAAAAACCTGAATAAAGAGTATAAGCTCAATAAACTATTAATGTCTATTGAAAAAGAACTTGCCGCTCTTTTAAAGTGTGATGGGACATCTACACTCCTTTATAACGCTTCAAAGAATGTTCTTAATTTTTTTGTTATCTCAGGAAAAGCCAGCGGAAAAATTGAAACAATTGATGTTCCAATCGAAGGATCAATTGCCGGATATATATTTAAAAACGACCGCTCCTACATCTTCAACGATATAGAATCCACTCCCTTTCATTTTAAGCAAACTGACAAGAAAAGTGGGTTTCACACTTATAATATCATTGGAACAACCTTACGCTATCATAATATTCCGGTCGGAGTAGTTGAAGCAGTAAATAAAAAAAGTGGGTTTTCAGATATTGATCTTGAAATACTTGAAACATTTGCTATAATAATGTCAAACAAACTTCTAAACTCAAAACTCTATGAAGATATGTCCCGTCTTTCCAAAGATGTGATACTGTCTTTTGCAAGTGCAATAGACTTAAGGGACAAATACACGCACATGCATTCACAAAACGTTACAGCTTATTCAGTTAGTATTGCAAAAGAGATGGGGTATGACGATAACTTCACTGATACAATAGAAATAGCTTCTCTCATACACGACATAGGAAAGATTGGGATACCTGATGAAATACTTAATAAAAAAGATAAGCTGACAGAAGAGGAGTTTAATATAATAAAATCTCATACTACTCTTGGAGCCGAGATACTTTCGGATGTTGATCTTATAAACAATCAGATACTTAACGGTCCTCTTGAACATCACGAAAAACTTGATGGAAGTGGCTATCCTTATGGAAAAAAAGATGACCAGATTTCGGATATTGGAAAAATTCTTTCAGTTGCCGATATATACGATGCCCTGACTACCGAAAGACCATATAAAAAAGCATGGAATAAAGAAGATGCCATTGCTTTCCTTCGAAAGGATCAAGATATAAAGCATTCAAAAAAAGTAATCGATGCTCTAGAGTTATTTTTATCAAAAATATGAAGGTGATATAAGATGGGAATGGGAAAGTTTTTACTTGAACTCACTAAGATGTTCAGTATGTACCGCTGGAATACAAGGCCAAGTCTAATAAAGTTCACTGAAGCCGATAATGCTTATCATGGTCTCGTTCTATCGCTTTTTTCCATCTGCTCTCAGGAAAGCTCAACGGCAATGACATTTCTGAAAAAAAGAATTGTAAAGGAATTTCCCAAGATTGTGCTTTCAGATATATCCCTAGATACTAAGAATAGGATTATACTCAAGAATTCATCAGTATGGGATAAAGTATTACAGAGTACATATTGTGACCTTAAACTTATAATTGACGATGAAACTATAAACTCTGCCATTTTCATAGAAGATTCTCTTTCACAGGAAGATTCTAAAAAGAGTGCCCTTATCTCATTACTAGTGGCTTTAGGCGAAGTTCAATTAAACAGAAAAGTTTTTCCTCAGTACTATTCACAGTCATACGAAGAACTGAAAGAAAAACTTCAGCTCATGGACTACATAGGAAAAGATGAACTTATAGAACTTTCTGAATCACTTTTTCATACCACTCTTCGTTTAAATACCATAATACGCTGGAACAACAATCATCGAAATGTCATAAGTTCAGTTGCCTCGCATTCATTTTTCGTTACAGCTTCAACACTTTTTCTTACCATTATATACGGTTGTGATGAAAACACTGCTTACAAAGCCCTTGCCGCAGCAATACTCCACGACCTGCCTGAAGCATTCACAGGCGATGTTATCACACCCACAAAAAAGAAGGTTGAAGGCTTGGAAGAAATAATTTCCGAAATTGAAAATGATTTTATAGATGAATGGAAAGGGTCTAACTCATTAATAAAAGAAAAAATGGACTGTCTACAGGATTTTATGATAAATCCATTTGCGTCTGACTACGGAAGAATAGTTAAGAATTCCGATATTCTTGCTGCAATGACAGAGTGTGCCGTAGAGATAAAAACCGGAAATCAGAACGAGATCTTCAGAAAAGCATTTTTTTCATCTAAAAAAGAATTGAAAAAATATTCAGTAACTGACATATCCGATATACTTGATGAAATTGAATATCTTACATTTTTTTGATCTAGGTTATTTGAATTGAACCCCTTTAGTTAGACAGAATCTGACGAAAGGGGTTTTATTATATCAAGAAAAAGAAAGTATTCAGATGAGTCTAGACTTATGCTAGTTGCAGAAAGCTTTATTTATCTCCAATCCTAGATATGTATAATGGTAAGATCATCAGCTATACTATCAGTGAACGTCCGCATCTGAAACAGGTTTTTGGCTTACTTAAATCTGAGCTACTGTATCTTCGCGAGTTTGAAAGTTTTGAAGAGTTCCGCGAGGAACTTGAAAAATACATATACTACTACAATCATCATAGGATCAAGGGCAAGTTAAAAGGACTGAGCCCTGTTCAATACAGAACTCAGTCCTTTTTAATAGCTTAATGTCCTACCATATGTGTCTAACTTTTTGGGGTAAGTTTATTTTTCTATGGTACCAGTTTTTTATAGTCAACTAATTTTTATGCTCTGACAAATTTTTTGCTTCCATCCTGAAATTTAAACTTAACAACTATACCTTTTTGTGGTTTTTCTTGACCATTGAAAATTTTTAAAACATTGGTTTGATTTATCCCATTCTCCAAAGCTTCTGCAGAGATATGCGCCTCAAAAGGCTCCTGCGAATATATAAATACTGTGACTTCTGTCTCCTGCATAAGGAAAACCTCCTTTTAATCCGTTTTACGGATTCATATTATATAACCTTTGAAGAATCCATGATAAATGTGACCGGACCCTCATTTACAAGACTCACCTTCATTACAGCCTGAAAAACCCCTGTAGCAACCTTAAGATTGGTTTTGGAAGTTAAAATTTGTAGAAATTCTTCATAATCTTTTTTTGCCTTTTCCAGTCCTGCACTCTCAGAAAAAGATGGCCTGCGCCCTTTCCTGCAGTCACCATATAAAGTAAACTGCGATATTACCAGAAGTTCACCCGAAATATCTGTAACAGACAAATTCATCTTCTCTTGATCATCTTCAAATATTCTAAGATTAAGAAGCTTGTCCGCCATCCATTCAAAGTCCTCCCTTTTATCGGCATCCCTGAAGGCTGCCAAAATCATTAAACCCTTATTTATTGAACCTTTAGTTATATTATCTACATCAACCTGCGCATGACTGACTCTTTGTACTACACACCTCAAAATATACCACTCCTTATGAACGTCTTACCCCGCTTACTCCGTTAACCTCGGAAATCTTTTGTATGACTCTTGTAAGATGCTCTACATTATTTACCTTTACTCTCATCTTCGTCATAAGACTGTTAAGCTGTCTTTCCATCTCATACATCTCTATCGAAGCTCTTTCAGCGGTTATAACGCTTCTTATGGAATTCATAACTTCCTTGCTTTTCATCTCAATATTCAATGTTGCCGTAAAGATATAGCTATCGTAGGAGTTCCACGATACCTTTACAACTTTTTCATCAGATACATCCCTTATTATCTTACAATTTTTTCTGTGTATTCCTATTCCACGCCTGCTTAGAACACCTATAATCTCATCACCCGGAACAGGCATACAGCATTTGGCATAATAACTTTCCACTCCATCCATACCCTGAATCAATACAGTTGGCTTGGAAGACGAACTTTTGTTTTTTATAGAGGATTGCTTCTTATCTTCTGTACCTACCACATAATTTTTTATAGTCAGATAGTTGACATCATCTAATGAAAGCTTAGCATATAGATCCTCATCGTTTTTAATGTTAAACTTTAGATAAAAGGCGCTCTCCTTGAGCTTTAAGAGTACATCTTCTATTGAGAATCCTAATTTTTTTGCTATTTCCCTAAACTTATCCTTCCCCTGTTCTATCAAAAGCTGTTCATTTTTCTGTCTGTAATACTTCTTGATCTTACTCTTTGTTCTTGCAGACCTAGCATACTTCAGCCAATCCATGCTTGGCCCCTGAAAGTTTCTATTGATAATGATCTCAACAACATCACCGTTTTGAAGCTTATGAGAAATAGGAACAATCTTACCGTTTATTTTTGATCCAGCAAAATGATTACCCACATCAGTATGTATTGCATAAGCAAAATCTATAGGAGTAGCATCTTTAGGTAAATGTATAATCTCGCCATGTGGAGTAAAAACAAAAGTCTCGGCAGTATCAAGCTCCGACTCAATTTCATTAAGATCAAAAGCAGACTGAGCAATATCCTTATGAAGCTCCATAAGGTTTTGAAGGAATTTAATTTTTTCGTGGCCTACCCCCATCTTGTATGCCCAATGCGCGGCAAGACCGTATTCTGCTTCCTGGTGCATTTGCCAGTCTCTTATCTGTATTTCAAGAGGTTCACCTTTATTTGTGATGACTGTAGTATGAAGCGACTTATAACCATTAAGCTTAGGAGTAGCAATATAATCTTTAATTCTGCCTGGTATCGGAGGCCATAGAGAATGTACTATCCCCAAAGATGCATAACATTGATTTTGATTTTCAGTAATAATTCTCAGAGCTATAAAGTCATAAATTTCATCAAAGCTTTTTCCTTTACGAACCATTTTATCCCAAATACTGTAAATATGCTTGGAACGCCCGTAAACCTTTGCAGTAATATTATGCTTAGCTAGTTCAGCATTTAATAAATTTGAATACTCTTCAATACTTTTTTGTCTATCTGAAAGCTTATTATCGACACGTATCTTTAACTCATTGTACGAATCTGGATACAAATAGAAAAACGATAAATCCTCCAGTTCAGCTTTTATAGTATGAATTCCCAAACGATGAGCAATCGGAGCATAAATTTTAAGTGTTTCCTGAGCTTTACTTGTCTGCTGCGCATGAGATGTATATGCAAGTGTACGCATATTATGGAGTCTATCTGAAAGCTTAACAATTATGACTCTCAAATCGGTAGACATAGCTAAAAGCATCTTCCTGAGAGTCTCTATCTTTTCTATAGATTTAGTATCAGCCTTTGAAAGCTTTTCATTAAGCTTAAGATTACTGATTTTTGTTACCCCATCAACTATACGGGCAACATCATTTCCAAACTTTTCTCTTATTACGTCAATTGGAACTCCACAATCCTCACATACATCATGCAAAAGCCCCGAAGCAATAGTATCTACATCCATATTAAATTTTGCCAGAATACGCCCTACTTCTTTAGGATGCTCAAAAAAAGGTTCACCGGAGGCTCTCATCTGCCCCTGATGGGATATTTGAGCAAGATCATAGGCAACAGTAATTTTAGACGCCTCTTCAGCAGTCAATTCACGTTTAAATATACTTTGTATTTCTCGAAGGTATTCTTGCGCCTGCTCCATTTTTTCACCTCTTTGTATAAATTATATCATAACTTCATTTTTACTTCTATATTTATATCTCTCGACAGTTTTTATATTATATCGTATGATATAATATAAGTCGTTCAAGTATTGTATATATTACTTAAATTGCTTTATACTCTTGTTATGTGGTAAAATTAGTTTATAGATAATGGGAGGTGTTTAGGAATGAAAAAATTATTTGTTATGTTATCGGCTTTGTTACTTTTAGCGTCTTCAGTATGTGCAAATGACATTAGCTTCGATAGGAAAAACTATGGTGGAAATGTTTTGCTATGGCCATTCTGGGGTATTTATACAGGAGCTTCCGGATACTATAAGATGGGAACCGATCTTAACATAACTATTATGGATCAGACTTCTCCTATAGTAGTTGCAGGACCAAGTTTTGACGTCGGATTTTAGACATTAGGAGCATATAGTTCCTTTTATCTTGGTCTGGGTGCTTCAGGAGAGGTACTTTTCCCACTAAAAAACTTTAAAATAAATTACTTCGGTTATGACTGGTATCCAACGCCTGCTCTTGATATTACTGCAACTTATTATTTGACTGGTTTTCCTGATACCTCTATAAGAAGTATTTGGAGGCCGCTTGCTGATTTTGGACTCGCTTTTTCTGTCAATCCACGTATCACGGTTATGTCTGACTATGAAAAGGGAAGCTCCGGACTTTCCTTCGATTTTTGGCCATATCCTTTAATGGTTGGTTTCAGCTACTGGCAGAATTGATAAAAAACAGTATATTTACAGGAGGTACATGATGGACGTTATCCTTGGAAGGCAAAAGATTAAATGGGTAGAAAAGCACATGAAGATAGTAAACTTCTTGAGAGATTCATACAAAGACAGCCAACCATTTAAAGATGTAAATATTTCAATGGCAATACACCTTGAAGCCAAAACGGCTTATCTTTCAATTATAATGAAGGAACTTGGTGCAAATGTTTTTATTACCGGGAGCAATCCTCTTACTACGCAGCCTGATGTAGTAATGGCTTTAAAGGAGTACGGCATAAATGTGTTTGCAGAAAAAACACTTGATGAAACGGTCTATTGGAAAAATATTGACAGAGTACTTTCAGCAAAACCAAACATTATAATAGATGATGGCGCAGATCTGGGAGTACGTTTTTTTGAGAACTATTCTTCCGATCTTAATAACTTATGGGGGATCTGCGAAGAAACAACTACCGGTGTAAAAAGATATAATTCTTTGCAAAAATGCGGAAAGCTTCCTGTTCCTGTAATAGCGGTAAACGATTCATACATGAAGTATCTTTTTGATAATAGATACGGTACCGGGCAATCAACCTGGGATGGAATAATGAGAAGCACTAATCTGACAGTTGTAGGAAAAACAGTAGTTATAGGAGGCTATGGATGGTGCGGAAAAGGCATTGCTATGCGTGCAAAGGGTCTGGGAGCAAACGTAATAGTAACTGAAGTTGATCAGATAAAAGCAATTGAAGCACTTATGGATGGTTTCAGAGTAATGCCTATGGATGAAGCTTGTTTGCTTGGAGATATCTTTGTTACAGCTACAGGAAATATTGATATTATAACCGAGAAGCATTTTCTAAAGATGAAAGATGGTGCACTTCTTGCCAATGCAGGACATTTCGACGTTGAAGTAAAGGTAGCTGATTTGAAAAAGATATCGGATTGTATCACAGAAGTCCGTCCAGGAGTGGAAGAGTGTGTTCTGAAAAACGGGCATTCGGTTTTCCTTCTTGGAAAAGGTAGACTCGTAAATCTTGTTAATGCTGACGGACATCCGGTAGAAATAATGGATCAGTCTTTTGCATTACAGCTTGAAGGTGCCAAATATATCTTGAATAATCATTCTACTATGCCAAAAAATGTCTCACCAATACCTTACGATATCGATATTAAGCTTGCTTCAATAAAACTAGCATCCATGGGCATAAAAATAGACTCACTTTCTCAGGATCAGAAAAAGTATATGCAAAGCTGGAAATGAACAGAAATATGACTTTTGTCACTTTTTAAAATAGTTCGGATATAGTATAATCTTTCTGACACTACTGAGTAGAGCCCCTAGTATATTTTCTAACGTCCCTTGTGGACGTTTTTTTATTTTTATTAATTAATGATATAATTTATTATTAACGATCAGGGAGGGAATAAGATGGAAAAGGGAATTATAGGAGTTTTAAAGTATGCACTATCAAGAGAACTTGAAGGAAGAAACTTCTATCTTCAAAAAGTATCTGATATACGGAATGAATCGGTAAAAAAACTTTTTTTAGAGCTTTCCGAAATGGAAGATGAACATGTAGAATTTATAAATAAGCTTATAGGAAACATTTCAGAGAATTCCACAGCAATAGCTGATCTATCCTCTGATGATAATTTTTTTAATTCAAGGAAAAACTCCGAATTCTCATATACTACTCCACAAGGCCACGAATCCTTTGACACTTCGGAAATTGCAATAATAAGAATGGCATATCTCATCGAAGATGATTTTATGAAGTTCTATGAAGAAGCTTCTTTCTATACGGACAATAAAGACCTGAAAAAAATACTTTTAAGTCTTGCCAAATGGGAAAAAACTCATAGGGATGCACTCTATGGTCTTTACAGGCAATCAATGCAAAATTATTGGTTTGATATGGGGTTTGAACCCTTACTATAATTTTTTACATATAATATTGCTGCAAAGTACGTCTCTCTTGGCTTAATCACTAATTTACATTTGAATAGTTTAATACTATAAACGATATTTTTTCTGGGAGAGATAATATGAATTTTTTAAAGAAAATGAATATGAGTCCTACAATGAAGTATGCGATTGCTGAAGGCGCCACATACAATGCTGCTTATATAGGAACACAGGGTTTTATATTTACCACACTTTCAATATACTTTAATGCAACACCTTTGCAGCTTTCGATAATGACTACAATGCCCCTTGCTGCTTCGATGATTCAAATTATTATTCCATATCTTTACCGCATATTCAGAAACAGAAAGGAGCTTCTTGTCATAACTGCTTTCTTTGCCAGAATAGCAACAGTTCTTATACCTATTTCAATACTATTTGATTTTACAAACTCTTATATTCTTTTTGTTGTAATGATGATTTTCAGTATTTTCAGTTCTTTTACAGGTAATGTATGGACATCCGCAATGAAGCAAATTGTGCCTGATTCTGTACGTGGTTCGTATTTTGGTCTAAGAAATTATATTACAAGTATCATCACAGTTGTTTTTACAATGGTATACTCTTATCTAATGAAAACCGACAGTACCAAACTGGGTTTGTTGATTGTAAGTACACTAATGTTCATATTCTTTATCTCATCAGTCTTCTTGCTTTCAAAACATAGTATACCTGACACTCTAATAAAAAAAGATAAAATTGATAATCCTTTTACACCATTTAAAGATAAAGATTTTCGAAAATACCTTTTATTCACTTCTTTTTGGAATTTTTCTATTGAATTTTGCAAACCTTTTTTTTCATATTACCAGGTTGCCATTCTTAAAGCAGATTATACCTTTTTGGGACTTGCATCAACTATAAGTGCCCTTTTATCGATGTTTCTTTATATATTATACGGAAAGTTCTCTGATAAGTTCGGAAACAAGAATACTATAAGAATAGGTATAATTTTTTCTCTTACAGGACCTCTCATCTTTCTTTTTATGACACCAGATAACTATATAATGATGACTCTCCTAGATGCTTTTATTACTTCGTTTGCATGGGCAGCGATCAATCTGGGATATTTTAACCTTCTTTTAGAATCTGCGAAAGAACCTTCAGAGATGTATTTTTCACTTAACGCTTTTATATGTGGTATCAGTGCAATTGCAGCCTCTTTTATAGGGGGAAATCTTGGAAACCTTCTTCAAAAAAAGTCTTTTGTAATTTTTGATCATCTTTTCTTTGGCATACAGTTTATATTTTTCCTGGAAATACTACTGAGAATAATTTCTATACTCATCCTTAACCGTGTAAAAACAGCAAAGGGAGAAAAGAAATTTACCCTGTTTGATATACTTCCTGAAATAAACAGCATGCTTAAAAGAAATTAAAAAATTAGCCTCTTAAGAGGCTAATTTTTTAATTTCAGCATAAGATCTTTGATAAGCCTTATCACAGCATAGAAGATAAGGAAAAACTCAAACCTTCCAAGGTACATTCCTCCAATCAGCGTCCATAAAATTGATGACGGTGCGTCAGGAGCAGTAATACCAACTGTAAGCCCGACTGCCGAAAGTGCAGAGGAAAATTCAAACATAGAGTCTTCAAGACTGAAACCATGTCCGACAAGTATCAGTGAACCTGTAACAAAAACAATTATATACATAAATACCACTGCAATAACTTCTTTGAATACACCCAGATCAATTTTTTTCTTTCCTACACCTTTGTATACTTCAATATGATGTTCTGTTCCCTGAGGACGGAAATAATTTTTTACCTGAAGTATCATTACTTTTATTATTACATATACTCTGAAAGTTTTTAATCCTCCGGATGTAGAATCGGTCATTCCACCAAATATCATTAGGATTGTAATAACAAATAAGCCTAGAGTATTCCATTTTTCAAACGTAACTGTCTGAAATCCAGTACCAGTAAGAGCTGATATCGCAGTAAAAACACTATGTCTTACTGCCTGAGGTAATGAATAAATATGTACCGTACACAAAACGACTAACAGTATTATCGATATCACAAGCGTATAAAACATTGTTTTAGGTTCAGGATTCTTAAGAAACGGTTCTGCTTTCATACGCTCTTTAAAATCAAGTCTGTTTATTTTACCATTGGTTAAATCTTTCCTGCTTTTAAAATAATTCTTTATGAGCTGAACAAGAGAATAATGAACACCAAATCCTGTTGCGCCTGAAATCATAAGAATCATAATAATAAGCTCTGCCGTAACGTTATTAAAATAGCCTATGCTGGAATTCTTAGTCGAAAATCCTCCGGTAGCTAGAGCTGTAAGTGCATGGTTAAAGGCATCAAAAAAAGAAAGCTTACCAAAGATCATGAGTGCAGTAATGCCGGCTACGGCCCAGATAAGATATATCACAAGAATCAGTTTTGCTGAATCGCGGATATTGGGCACAAGGTTGTCAGTACGTCCTTCTGCCTGATAAAGACCAGCACCGCTGTTACCGGCCACAACAATCATGATTAAAGCAAATCCTGCACCGCCTATATACTGGATTATACTTCTCCATAAAAGATAAACTTTAGGAATTGATTCAACATCTGCAATAACAGTAAGTCCTGTAGTACTCCAGCCACTTGCAGATTCAAAAATTGATTGAGTCAACCCGAGAATTTTCCCAAAATAAAAAGGCATAGCAGAGACTAATATTGAAATTGTCCATATAAAAAAAACCGTAAGCATAGCATCCTGAACATTCATACTTTCAGTTTTATTTCCACGTGATAATACTTTAAAAATTACTGTTATCAAAAAACTTAAAAGTGATGTATAAAAAAACGGAAAAAAATGATTTCCTTGTGAAAAAACAAAAGCCAAAGCTCCTACAATCAGTATAAGTATAGACTGCATGAACATTACTTTGGCTAATGCACTGAAAACACTCTTATAACGCATTTTTAAATAAAACATGTAATCAGGCACAACTTCACCTTCTATTTTAGAATGTCTTTTACTGTAGAGACTTGTTCTTTAGCTGCCAGAACCAGAAGTTTATCATTTTCATGTACTACAGTATTACCTTTTGGAACAACTATACTTCCATCCTGTTTTATAATTACTCCTATGATAGAATTACCAGGCATATTAAGATCTTTCAACATTTTATTACAGGCGCTATCGTTCTTAGTAATCATAAGTTCCAAAATGGAAAGCTTTTCTATATATGGATTAAAATATGCTGTAATATCGTCATAGTTCAGAAATGATTCAATAAGCTTTTGCATCCATGATATAGGAGTAAGGGTATTTACACGTAATGCCTTGAACATAAACTCATTCTCTGGATGATTAACAAGGACAATAACCCTTACATCATCATAGAGCTGCCTAATCATCCATGTTATTACAAAGTTAAGTGCATCATCTTCAGAGATTACTATTACCGCTCCGACATTACTGGACATATCAAGCGACTGTACCCAGTTTATATCAGTAGGATCGTGGTGAATAAGCTCCAACGATGGAAAAAAGGCTTTTAAACCGTCTATAACTTCAATGTTTTTAATGTCCTTTGAAATATAAAATACTTCATTACCAACTAAAAGCAGCTTCTTTGCTAAAGCATATGCCAAAGTCTGACCTTCGAATATATAAAACAGTTTCTTTCTCATTGTTTATCATCCTCGTAAAAATCCTTAACCAGTCCGGAGACTGAATTTTCTATAGGACAGAATATCTCCATACCTTCGCGCATGAATATTTCTTTTTTCATGGGATCATTAGCCCTGGCCATAATTTTAATATGTGGCATCATCTTTTTTATACCGTATGCCAGCATAAAGTTAAGGTTATCGTCAGGTGTAACAACATAAACCATATCTGCTTTCTCTAACTTCATTTTCTTCAGCACATCCATATCGTTTATATCAACAAGCATTGTAAAGCCTGTAAAATTACGATTTGCAAGCCTTTCAAAAGACTCTTCATTTTTATCTATAACAACTACACTGTGCTTTAATGAAAGTTCAAGTGCAAGTTCTGATCCTAACCTCCCACAACCTATAATAATGATATATTTTACAGCTTCTTTCATCACACACCTCAAATTAATCTTTCAATGCCTGTGCTGCATCATAATGTTTTTGAGCCAGAGTCTTTATACCTCTTCTTTCATAAAGCTTTCCTAAAAGATAATGACCTTCAAATCTTGAAGGGTTCTCAAGTATAAGTTTACTGATCATATTTTCCAAAGTATAGTACTTAAGATCATTGTCGGGATCAAACTCTTTTATTTCATTATCAAGTTCTCGAGCTTTGGAATCATACGTCTGTCCACGGAATAATGACATATTAACAATTTCATAAAACTCATCTGGAGTAATCGGCTTTTCAATCCAATCGCTTAGATCTGATTTTAATGCTTTTTTAAGTCTTTCAATATTAACCTTATTGCTTATGATATAAACCTTGGTCTTGGGAAGAGTTTTCTTTATCATGGAAAGCTGATCCAAAACCTCTCTATCTTCAATTTCTGCTTCGGCAATTATGAGAGAAACTCTCTCTCTAAGTAGTTTAGAACTTTCTGAAAGTATCGTATTTACTTCCTGAAAAGTCTTTATAACCCTAGGCATGACCTTGCGGTTCATAAAGTTTGATAACAGCCGAATATAAAGATTTATGACAGAATCAGAATCTTCTATTATTATTACCTCATTCAACTCCTCATAAAATTCCATACTTTCCTCCGTCAGAGTATGTACTCACGTAAATTCTTATCCTCTACCACCTTGTCAAGTCTATTCTTGACATAATTTTCATCAATAGAAACCGACCATGCTGATCCCGAAGGAGCAAGGAAAGAAACTTCTTCAAGAACTTTTTCAATTACGGTATAAAGTCTTCGTGCTCCAATATTTTCAATCTTATCGTTCAATGTAAATGCTATATTTGCAAGACACTTTATTCCAGATTCTTCAAATTTTATATCAACATCGTCCGTCCAAAGAAGAGATTTATACTGTTTAGTGAGAGCATTCTCGGGTTCTACAAGTATTCTGACAAAATCCTCTTCTGTAAGTGGCTGGAGTTCAACTCTTACCGGAAACCTTCCCTGAAACTCAGGAATAAGCTCTGATGGTTTGCTGACATGAAATGCCCCTGCAGCAATAAAAAGTATGAAATCTGTCTTTACCGGTCCATACTTGGTTGAAACAGTAGTCCCTTCGACTATGGGCAGAAGATCTCTTTGTACTCCTTCACGCGATACATCAGGACCTGATGAACTTCCCCTTGATACAATCTTGTCTATTTCATCTATAAAAACAATTCCCCTGTTTTGTGCTGCCTCTATTCCTTGTTGAATCATTCTGTCTTTATCTATAAGTTTTTCCTCTTCTATAGGAAGAAGAACTTTCTTAGCCTGTGAAACCTTCATCTTTCTTATTTTCTTTTTTTTGGGCATGAAGGAAGAAAACATCTCTCCAAGCTGCAAACCCATATCTTCCATATCCGGGCCTAAACCTGGTATGGAAGGTACCTGCTCTTCCTCAACCTCAACCTCAATTTCCTGATCATCCAATTCATTACTTTTTATACGTTGAATTAACTCATCACGTTTTTGAATTTCATCATAATCAACATTCTGATATTGAACTTCTTCGTTTTTCTGACCGGTAAACATCTGCATAAAATCACTCATTGACTGCTTTTTTTGTTCCTTCTTACCTGGAAGAATACTTTGAGCTATTCTTTCTTCAACCCTTCCTTTAGCTATGTCTTCAACTTCCTGCATCATCTTAGATTTTATATTGGCAATTGAAATATCAACAAGATCTCTTATTATTGATTCAACATTCTTGCCTACATACCCAACTTCTGTAAACTTTGTAGCTTCAACCTTTACAAAAGGTGAGTCAGATATCATTGCCAGTCTCCTTGCGATTTCAGTCTTTCCGACTCCTGTAGGTCCTATCATAAGAATATTTTTTGGAATTACCTCGCGTCTGATATCCTCTGAAAGTTTCATCCTTCTTATACGGTTTCTCAGAGCTATTGCCACTAATTTTTTTGCCGATGCCTGTCCTACAATATATTTATCAAGCTCATTTACTATCATCTTTGGAGTCAGATTATCCAGAGACATACTATCACCTCCGCACTATATTTTATCATAAATAGATGAAAAGAAATAAAGGACCGATATGCCATCGATCCTTTATTATTTTTTTTATTGAATTTGATGTACTTTCAAAAGATTCGTGGCCCCAGAAAATCCATATGGAATTCCAGCAGTAACAATTATCAGATCGCCTTTTACTCCAAGTCCTAAAGACTTGACTATATTTGATACTTTTTCGAGCATAGCATCAGTATCAACAAACTTTGACATTATAACCGGAGTTACTCCCCAGACCAAAGCCAGTCTGTTATAAGTTTCTTCTCTTGGAGAAGCGGCAATAATGGTTATGTTTTTTCTGAACCTTGAAAGCGCACGGGCAGTATAGCCACTATAAGTGGTTGCTACAATTACTTTGGCATTTATCGTCTGAGATATGTCCACAGCAGATTTTGAAAGAGCATTTGTAGCTTTATCGCCGCATTCTATATACTGTTCATTTATCTTGTTCTGAAACTGTCCAAAGTATCTTTCGGTTTCAAGTGCCACCTTTACCATTACATTGACAGATTCAAACGGATACTTTCCGACAGAAGTTTCTGCAGACAGCATAACCGCATCGGTACCATCCAATATGGCATTGGCTATATCTGTTGCTTCAGCTCTTGTGGGAAAAGGATTTTCTATCATGGTTTCAAGCATCTGAGTTGCAGTTATAACGGGTTTGGCCTTTATATTTGCCATGTTAATGATCTTTTTTTGTAGTATGGGAACAGACTGTACGGGAACTTCAACTCCAAGATCTCCTCTAGCTACCATCACACCATCGGAAACTTCAAGTATGCTTTCCAGATTATCTATAGCCTGAAGAGTTTCTATTTTAGCAATTACAGGCATATCAGGCGCACCCAGCTTGGCAAGAATCTCTTTAGTTTGCATAATATCCGAACTTTTCCTTACAAAGGACTGGGCAATATAATCTACTTCCCATTTAACAGAATTTTCAAGATACAGCATGTCTTTATCAGTAAGTGCTGCGAGTTTTATATCAACTCCGGGAATATTTACTCCTCTTCGGTGAGTAATACTTCCTCCAACCAGTATCTTCGTCTTTATATCAGTTTCATCACAAGATAAAACTTCAAGTTTTATCTTACCGTCATTTAATAAAATTATATCTTTTTTATTTAGGTCTCTTACAAGTTCTTTATAACTAACACTTACAGATTTTTCATCTCCCAAAATATCTCTTGAAGTAAGTATAAACTCATTATTTTCAATAAGCTCAACTGTATCTCTCATAAACTTTCCAGTTCTTATTTTGGGACCCTCAAGGTCAATCAGTATAGCTACAGGAAGTCCCAACTCTTTACGTATCTTCTTTAGCTTTTCGACTCTGGAGAAATGTTCTTCAACAGTACCATGTGATGTATTTAGTCTGGCCACATTCATGCCGTTCAGCAAAAGTTTTTTTATATTCTCCTCACTGTCGGTTGCCGGCCCTAATGTACATACTATTCTGGTCTTTCTTGAGTCCATTACTTTTCCCCCTTTTAGGAAAGTATTTTTGCAAGCTTTATGACTTCCACATCTATAGTCCTTTTTTCGGAAAGAACTTTATCGATAGGCACACGTACCATATTTCTCCCGCTCAGTCCTATCATAACGCCAAATTCATTATCCATGATGCTTTTCACTGCCTCGTATCCCATTCTGGAAGCAAGTATTCTGTCGTAAGCAGTAGGACTTCCGCCACGTTGAACATGACCAAGTATGGTTATTCTTGTTTCGTATCCTATCCTGTTTTCCATATGTCTAGCAACCGTGTAAGCACTGGCAGCACCTTCTGCAACTATTATAAGGCAATTAAGTTTTCCTCTTTTCCTTTCTTCCCATATCCTTTCGGAGATAGATTTGAAATCAACAGGAATCTCAGGAATTATAGCAGCTTCTGCACCTGTAGCAAGACTAGACATAAGAGCAATATAACCGGAACCTCTTCCCATTACTTCTACAATAAATGCTCTTTCATGTGATGTAGCGGTATCCTTTATCTTCTGTACAACTTCAACAACCGTATTAAGACAAGTATCCACACCAATACACATATCAGTATTGGAAATATCGTTATCTATTGAACCGGGAATACCTACAACCGGAATGCCGTTTTCCTCAGAAAAAAGCTTTCCACCGGTAAGGCTTCCTTCCCCTCCGATTATTACTAAAGCCTCTACTCCAGCTTCTTTAATATTATCTGCAGCCTGTTTTCTTACTTCAGGAAGCTTAAATTCAGGAACCCTAGCTGTTCGCAGAATTGTTCCTCCACGTTCCATAATTCCGCCAACTGAAGCATAATCAAGTGGCTTATAATCTTTATCAAGAATACCCGCGTAACCTCTCATAAATCCATATACTTCTATTCCATTTGTAACAGCTGTTCTTACTACCGATCTGAGAGCAGCATTCATTCCGGGCGCATCTCCTCCGCTGGTGATTATTCCTATTCTCTTTATGGGCATACTCGGGCCTCCTAAATATAAAATATATGAATAATTTTCTAAGTGATATTATATCATCATTTTGATAACTTTTGGCATTACAAAAATTAAGTCTTATTTTTTATGATAGCTTTATGTTTTATTTGATATGTAAATATATTTGCGCTTAAATGTAAAATTTTAAATTGATATTTAAAACTGAGCTCCTTTATGCTATAATAAGTAAAAAGGAGGTATAGTAAATTGAAAACCCTTGACCGCGGCTCTATTCTTGAAATACTTAAAGACCATAATATAAAAATTACTCCAAACAGACTTGTTGTAGCAGAAGTAATTCTTAATTCTATCTCTCATCCTTCAATAGACGAAATTCATACCAAGCTTATCAGAGATGGAAGAAATATTTCTTTTACTTCAGTTTACAACATAATAAAAACCTTTGAACATGCCGGACTTTTAAAGGAAATACAAACTCATGACAGATGTCGTTATGATCCGAATATCAAACCACATATCCATTTTATATGCAAGACCTGTTCCAGAGTTTATGACATAGATTCACTCAGCTATAATATAAAGCTTCCTGAAAATATCTTGGGAATGAAAGTGGAAAGCTATGAACTAACTTACTATGGATACTGCTCAGAATGTCTTCTTGACAAATTGGATAAAGATGAATAAAACCCGCATATATGCGGGTTTTATTATTTTATACTATATCGGACTTTAAGATCTTTTGTAGCCTTGGTTTCATCTAAACGTCTTACAGGAGTATTAAAGGGAGCATCATGCAGTTTCTGTGGATCAGTTTTGGCAACTTTAAGTATATCTTCGAATACTTTTATAGTATTATCAAGGGTTTCTTTGTTCTCTGTCTCTGTAGGCTCAATCATCATCGCTTCCTCAACAATTAGCGGGAAGTATACCGTTGGTGGATGAATACCGTTATCCAAAAGCATTTTTACAAAATCCAGAGTCTTTACACCATACTCTTTCAGGGCAGATCCATTGATTACAAATTCATGCTTACATATATTTTCATGAGATATTTTAAATGATTTTGAAAGCTTTACCCTCATATAGTTAGCATTGAGTACTGCGAGCTCACTTGCTCTTCGTAATCCGTCTTTTCCCATCATAAGTATGTATGTGTAGGCTCTGACCATAACACTGAAGTTGCCGTAAAAGCTTCTTACCTTACCTATGCTTAATGGCATATCGTTATTGAAATAGTATCTTCCGTCAATATCCATTTCAACTACCGGTTTAGGCAAGTACGGACTCAAATGCTTCTTTACACCTACCGGTCCTGAACCAGGTCCTCCCATTCCGTGAGGGGTAGAAAATGTCTTATGAAGATTCAGATGCACAACATCAAAACCCATATCTCCCGGGCGTACCTTTCCCATAATAGCGTTGAGATTAGCACCGTCATAATACAAAAGCGCATTTTTCTCATGAGCAATCTTCTGTATTTCACATATATTTTTTTCAAATATTCCTAATGTATTCGGATTGGTAAGCATTATAGCAGCAACCTCATCCGTCATATTCATTTTTAAGTCTTGAATATCCACTAATCCATGTTCATCAGATTTTACCTGCACAATATCAAAACCTGCCATCTTCGCAGAAGCTGGGTTTGTTCCGTGTGCCGAATCCGGTACAATTACCTTGGTCTTGTTTGTGAAACCCTTATCCAGCAAATATTTTCGAATTATAAGCATTCCTGTGAGTTCCCCGTGGGCACCTGCTGCGGGCTGAAGAGTAATGGCATCCATTCCTGTTATTTCGCACAAGCTCTGCTGAAGATTATACATAAGTTCAAGAGCACCTTGAACACTATCTTCTTCCTCATAAGGATGGATTTTAGAAAATCCTGCATAAGAAGCGGTTTCATCATTTATGAAAGGATTGTACTTCATTGTACAAGAACCTAAAGGATAAAAGCCGCTGTCAACAGAATGATTAAGCTTTTCAAGCTGAGTATAATGACGTACTATATCAAGCTCACTCACCTGAGGAAGTTCAGGTGGTACGTCTCTCAGAAGGTACTGTGGAAAGTCAATCTGGGATAAAGGAACATCAAGTTCTTCAAGTCTGAAAGCTTTTTTACCCTCTACAGAATGTTCAAATATAAATTTCATATCATCGCCTCCAGAAAAGATGTTATGTAGTCAATTTCTTCTTTCTTTGTCATCTCTGTTGCACAGAAGAGGGCACAATCTTTGTCTCTTCCGGTAACCTTTTCAAGGTTGAGAGGACCTATATATTTCTGTTCAAGAAGCTTTTGATTCATTATTCCAACCGGAACAGAGGATTTAAGGACAAACTCGTTGAAGAAAGGACCAGAGAAAACAGGTTCAAATTTTTCGCTTTCCATAAGCTTTTCTGCAAGATAATGTGCTTTATGATAGCACTGATAAGCAACTTCTTTCAATCCGCTTTTTCCCAAGAATGAAAGGTATATTGAAGCAATAAGGGTATTATGTGCCTGGTTAGAACAGATATTGGAAGTAGCCTTTTCTCTTCTTATATGCTGCTCTCTTGTCTGAAGAACCATAACAAATCCCCTTTTACCTTCACGGTCAAGAGTCTCTCCTATTATTCTACCTGGCATCTGTCTTATATAAGAATGCTTACTTGCAAAAAAACCAAATCCCGGACCTCCGAAGTTACAATTATTTCCAAGGCACTGTCCTTCACCAACAACAATGTCTGCTCCAAGCTTGCCTGGTGCCTGAAGCATTCCTAAAGATATAGGATTGGCAACAACTATCAAAAGAATATGCGACGGAATATTCTCACGTAAAGTCTTTATATCTTCGATTACTCCGTAAAAATTAGTATACTGAACCACTACAGCAGCTGTGCTATCATCAATTTTGGCCTTTAGATCCTGAAGATCAGCCTGACCGGTTTTAGAATCGTGTTTTAAAAGCTCCAGAACAGTATTGACAGGCTCTGTATATGTCCTTGTTACCTGAATATATTCAGGATGAACTGTGTCACATATAAGAACTTTGTCCTTCTTGGTTACTCTCTGAGCCATAAGAACGCTTTCAGCCATTGCACTTGCTCCGTCATACATAGAGGAGTTAGCAACTTCCATACCCGTAATCTCACATATCATAGTCTGATATTCAAAAAGCATCTGAAGGGTTCCCTGAGATACTTCTGCCTGATATGGTGTGTAGGCAGTCAAAAATCCTCTTTTAGATGCAAGCTGATATACTGCAGAAGGAATATAATGGTTATATACCCCTGCTCCCCTAAATATACCGTAATCATCTAAGCTTATATTTCTGCATGACAGCTCCTTCATTATTTCACGTACCTGCATCTCTGATTTTGAAGGAGCTATACTTAATTCTTCTTTTAATAGGACGGGAACATCTGAATAAAGATCATCTATCTGTTTTAAACCTATGCTTTCAAGCATCTGTCCGATTTCTTCCTCTGTATGCGGCAGAAAAGGATAATCCATTTGAACTCACCTCTATAAAATTATTTTGTCTTTGAACTTTTTACACTGCCTCTATAAAAAGGAGTCTTTATTATCTTTGCTGGAACTGACTTGTCTCTAATCTGGATCTGAACATCGGTACCAAATTTACAGTACTGTGCGTCTATATAGCCAAGTGCAAGATTTTTCCCTGTAGAAATTGATTTTGAAGCACTTGTTATTACTCCTATCTCCTTGCCATCAGCCATTACTATGTAGCCATGTCTTGCCGGAACTTTATCAAGTATCTCAATTCCTCTGAGTTTTTTAGTAAGTCCTGTCTCTTCCTGCTTCTTAAGTATATCGCTTCCTATAAAGTCTTTTTCAAGATCGACAGCCCATTTTAAACCAGCTTCAAGAGGAGTTCCAACATCATTTAGTTCGTTTCCGTAAAGCATATATACAGCTTCAAAACGTAGTGTATCTCTTGCTCCTAAACCACAGGGTATTCCATTATATGGCTTAACTAATTCAAGAAGTTTTTCCCACAAGGCAACGGTATTGTCAGCATCAAGATAAACTTCAAAACCATCTTCTCCGGTATAGCCCGTTCGTGATACTATTGCTTTAAAACCCATTACTTCTGTCTGTATAAAATTATAAAAAGCTATATTCTTGAGATCGCCTGTTGTAATTTTCTGAAGAACTTCTTCCGCTTTTGGACCTTGAACTGCTATCTGTCCATATTCCTGTGAAAGATTTTTTACTTGGACAGAAAACCCCTTCGTATGACTCATAATCCATGAATAATCTTTATCGATATTAGAAGCATTAACCACTAAAAGATAGTATTCCTCGTTTATTTTGTAGGCTAAAAGATCATCAACCACTCCGCCTTTTTCGTTACACATTGGACTGTAAACTATTCCTCCGTAGGGCAGTTTAGTTACGTTATTTGTGATAATATACTCTACAAATTTCTGGGCATCCTTACCTTTGACTTCAATTTCTCCCATATGGGAAACATCGAAAAGACCGACAGTTTCTCTTACTGTTTTGTGTTCTTCGATTATTGAAGTATACCATACGGGCATCTCCCATCCGCCAAACTCCACTAACTTTGCTCCAAGCTTTTCATGCTGCTCATAAAGCGGCGTTCTTTTGAGTTGTGACATTTGAATATCCTCCTTTAAAAAATCAGAAATGATAATTAAAGCCTTTTCTTTATCGTCCTGCTGAACATATATATCGTACATTGCCGGCTCACCGATTATAGAAGAGGGCAACATGTTCTTGGAACTTTTCAGCATAACAGTGATCTCATTTTGCTCGAGTATCTGTTTATAGATATCGTATTCAGGAAATCTTAAAAATTTGAACACCTGAACAAACACAGTATCACCCCTTTATAGCTTCTACAATACATTCAAATTAAAAGAAATGCGTAATAATATCTACCCATTTAATTATATCATTAATAATGAAATTTTTTTCACGCCAAATACTCGGATATAGTTATATAATAGCCTTTGGAATTTAATAAAATAAAATAGCTTTATTATACTTATTTTTTTAATACTGCCTGTATAATAATAATGCCAAACTAATGTTTGGCATTATCGCGAAGGCTTGTTAAATTTTTCGGTCAGTTCTTTTATTAAAGGCTGAAAACTTTGTTTTACAATTGTTCTCGAATACTCTGAATTAATCATTTCCTTATACCAGCTCTGGGCTGAACTCTCTGGAAACAACTCATTTTTAAAAAGATCAGATTCCTGCATCTTATTAAGGATATCTGAAAAAATACCTGATACAAACTCTATTGCAACATCTTCGTTTTTAAGGTTCTTAGAACTTACAGCAGTGAGATAAACAGGACCCAGACCAGCCATTTATATCACAACCAGCTCTGCCATTACATAGCCGGCTTTTGAAGCATTTTTTATAATCACAAGTATGTCCTGCGGAACGGCTCCGGCCGCTTTAAGCGCCGAGATAATATTATCCACAGTGGCTTCCTTTTCACCAACCTGACCATTTACTACAGAAAGTACAAAACTCCCATAACTTAGAGAAAAGTCTCCAACCTTGACTTTTCCTCCAAGAATAATGGTACCTGTTTTTTCATCAAGAACAATCTTAGCTTTCTGATCCTTTTCAACTTCAACTTCCTCTATGAGGGATAAAAATGAAATAACATCATCCTTAAAAATTTCGGGAATATCAACTCTTATTGTGGATGGATCCTGCGCCTTTGCTATTTTCTCTGAAAAAGATACATTTATAGCCATTGCCACACGCGCTGCAGTTGTTATATCGGGAGAGTCAAGATTTATCGAAACCATATCATCCGAAAAAATATTCACAGGTATTTCTGCTTCTACTATAGCTCCTTGAGGCACAGAGCCTGTTATTCTGTATTTTTTTTGTGTATTCGAACTTCCCTTTGCATCAGCTCCACCTGTAAAAACAGCTCCTTGAGCAACTGCGTAAACTTTATTGTCTGCACCAAGAAGAGGCGTTTGAACAAGAAACCCATTTTCCAAAGATTTGGCATCTCCAATTGAAGCAACCGTTATATCAAGCTTCATGCCTTCTTTGTAAAAAGGAGGAATATCCGCAAAAACCATTACCACAGCAGTGTTTTTAGTTTTGAACTGTGACTGTACTGAATAGCCCATGTTCTTGAAAATATTGGTCATAAGCTCGGAGGTCACAAGTCCTGAGTCTCCAGTACCGTTAAGCCCTGTAACAAGTCCCAAACCAAAAAGCTGGTTATCTCTTGCACCTCTAAAATTAGCTATCTCTTTTATTCTGACTCCGGCAGAAGCCGTTATCAAAAAAGCAAAAACCAAAACTAAAAAAATCTGTCTTTTCATAAAACACCTCTCAGAAATTACTTAAATAAAGATAATTTTATAGTTATACCTCAGAAAAACATATTTGAAATACCTGAAAGTACCCAACTTAGCCATGATTTTTCATTTGGATCTTGTTGAAATACTACATCACCGTCATACCATATCCTTGCTTCAGCCAGTTGGGATGATTCAACCGTACCACTGGAGCTTATACTTGAAGCTGCTAGTAGTCCTTCAACAATAACCTTTTTCCTCTCTTTTCCAACTTTTATTTCTTTTTCACCTTTTATTTTAAGCAATCCGTTGTTTTCTTCGATAATCTGAGCTGCAATATAAAGTTTTATAGAAGCCTGAGAAGAAGATTGAGTTTGTTTATTGCCAAGCTTTACTGCCGAGGGATCAGTAGTTGTAAGAGGAACGAAACTTTTTAGATCAACTCCTCCAATGGTTTTAAATACCGATCCTACAGTATTTCTTGCAGCAGAATTATAATCTGCCATATTATCACTTACTGAAAGTGACGGACTTTCAAGAACTTCTATTGTTATTATGTCTCCTGCCTTATATGTTTTATTGTTAGGCGCAAAAGCACTTTTACCTGAAGAACCGTTCCATAAAGACTGTCCAAAAGCATAAAAAGATAAAATTACCGCTAAAAAAAGCAGGATTTTATTTTTCAACTTTCAATCGCCTCCGTTCATATTAATTAAAACTTTTGCCCCTGGAGCAAGCAATCCCTCTAAAAGAACTCCCGTATCAGTGTTACGTATCTGAACAACCTCACCGTATGAAGCATCCTTCATCAGACGACCTGTTGCTCTGACCATTACCGTTCCGTAATCAACAACTATTTCCACGGTTTGGCCTGCCTTAAGATCAGGTATTTTCTTTACAAAAGCATTGTTTATGGGTTCCCCGGCTTTCAGGTCTCTGAGCGTTGTATAAGCAAAGTTCTCCAAATCCTCTTTGGTTATCATATTAAACTCATACTTCAAGACATTTACGGTTGATTCACAAGTAAGATCGGCTTTTATCTGTTGATTTTTTTTAATATCCTGTAAAACTACAAGAACCTTTACATTTTTTTCAACCGTTACGGATAAAGTTCCTATTGTTTTCTTTCCATCAGGCATTTTTGCTGTAAAAGTAACATTCAGAAGATCTTTTAACAATCCATAACTATTGATCTCATATGATAAAACTTTTTCTACTGCCGGTCTTGTAATAACGTGTTCCGAAAAAACATACTCCGGATAGTTTTTCTGCATTTTTTCAAGAATGTCTTTTTTTATATCAATACCAGATTGTTCTTCCTTAAACATATACTGACTGTATAAAATTTTTATATCTTTCGAAACAAATTCCAACTCATACTTTATATCATACGGTTTCATAAGTCCGTACAACGTCTTTGCAAGCTCTTCGGAAGTATATGTAAGGCCTGATTTTCCTATAAATGCAATAGTTCTGTCATATGGAAACTCAGGCCAAATATCTTTTACTGTAAAGTACTGATCATCCGATACTATTGTTCCAGGTACGGTTATCTCCACAGCAGAAAAAACCGTAAATCCAAAGAAACAAAAAAGCATAAGTATCGTTTTACTTTTCATATTATCTCTTCAAACCGGCAACTGTCCTAAGCATTTCATCCGCAGAGTTTATAGTCTTAGAGTTTATATCATACGAACGTTGAGCAACTATCATATTTACCATTTCTTTTACCACATCTACATTAGATTTTTCTATTGAGGACTGCTGCAAAGCTCCAAAACCATCCTGATTGGGTATTCCTTCAATAGGTGCTCCGGATGAAGCCGACTGAAGGAACAAATTGGAACCGATGCTCTTTAAACCTGAAGGATTTATAAAGCGTACTGTAGTTATATTGCCAAGATTTTCAACTGTATCGTCAGGAAGCTGAGCGCTAACAATCCCATCAGGAGAAATACTTATAGCCATAGCATTTTCAGGAACAACTATATTGGGAACCAAAACAAGACCGTTGCTTGTTACTATCCTCCCGGTCGCATCCATCTTGAAAGCACCATCTCTTGTATATCCTATTCTTCCGTCCTGAAGCTGTATCTGAAAAAAACCATCACCCATTATTGCCACATCAAGAGAATGATTGGTTTCTTCAATATTTCCAACTGTGAATATCCTGTTTGTAGAAGAAAATCTTGTTCCGTGTCCAACATAAAGCCCCGTTGGGAGAACTGAGTTCTGAGCCGTTGGTGAGCCAGCTTCCTTCATGGATTGATATAAAAGATCTTGAAACTCTGCACGAACCGTTTTGTAACCGATTGTGTTGACGTTTGAAAGGTTATTTGCTATTATATCAAGTCTTGACTGTTCTGCATTCATACCTGTAGCTGCACTGTATAAAGAAATAAGCATAAAACTACCTCCCGTTCTTTTTATCTGATTATTTTAAATAAGTTTATATCTTGCTTACAGTTTCAATTATCCTTGCATTTAGAGAATCGCTTGTCTGAACTGCCTTTTCAAGGATGCCAAACTGTCTGGAAGCAGAAATCATCTTTATCATCTCATTCAGTGCATCAACATTTGAATGCTCCAATGTTTTTTGCATCACTTTAAAATCAGAAGTCACAACTTCCTCTCCGGTAAAAAGATTGTATCCATACTTCTTAGTGGAATTAAGATCAAAAACAGCTATCTCATAATCGGTTCCTGATACCTTACCATCTGGTAAAACCTGAAAGTCATTATTTATAAGAATTTTTCCGTTATTACGATTTAACACATAATCACCGTCATTTGTGACTAAAAATCCTTGAGAATCAAGTTTAAACTCCCCGTTACGTGTATAATAAAATTCTTCTCCACGCTGAATTTTGAAGAACCCTGAACCTTCTATCGCAAAATCATATTGGTTGTCCGTTTCTTCGAAACCACCGCTAAATAAAATAGGTCTTACATCATCAACAACTGTGGCAGTTTCCATATTACCAATCTTTTTTATTTTTTGAGTTTTACCATCATATGAGTAAAACTCTTTTTCCATAACGGCTTTGAAAGAAACAGAATCCTTCTTATATCCGTTGGTATTGACGTTCGCGAGATTATTGGCTATGTTGTCCAACTGATAAAGATTGTTCAGCATCCCCATAGTTGCATAATAAATCCCACGGTCCATTAATTCCACCTCTGCTATCAAGTAAATTATCAACGTGTTTCAATAATCAACGCTGACTCTACTTAATAGTTCTATATCATCCAACAAAATTCCTGTACCTTTTGCGACAGTAAGATGAGGTTCATCTGTAATCCTTGTTTTTACACATGTTTTCTCTTCAATAAACTTATCTATTCCTCTGGTAAGCGCAGTACCTCCGGTTAATATGATGCCGTTTTTAAGAATATCCGAGGCAAGCTCTGGAGGTGTTTTTTCTAGAACCATTCTTATATGCGATATAAGCTCGTCCAAAATTTCTTTTATAGCTTTAAAAACATCTTCAGAATTTAATTTTATTGAAGAGGGGAGACCTGTTTTCAAATCCTGGCCCTTTACTTCCAACTCTATAGTTTCTTCTTTTTCATACGCTTTTCCGATTTTGATCTTTATCTGTTCAGCCGTTGATTCACCTATCAGAAACCTGTAAACTCTTTTTACATACTTTATTATTTCTGCATCCATTGCCTGGCCTGCCAGCTTTATGGAATCACTTACAACAATTCCACCTAAACTTATGACAACAATATCCGTCGTTCCACCACCCATATCAATAATCATATTTCCGTCGGGCTTTACAATATCTATACCTGAACCAATGGCAGCTGCCAACGGTTCTATTACCAGATCTGCTCTTGCAGCTCCCACCCTTTCTGCTGCATCAACAACAGCCCTTCTCTCAACATCGGTTGTTAGGGCCGGTATGCCAATTACTAAATTAGGTTTTGAAAGAGCAAAAGTCTCTTTTGCCTTTTTTATGAAGTACCTAAGCACCTCTTCTATTACGTCCGGATCGCTTATAACTCCGTCCTGAATAGGCTTTACAATAGAGATTTCTTCTGGGGTTTTCCCTATCATCTCTTTTGCTGCAGCACCAATGGCAAGAATCTGACCCTTGCGTTTATTTATTGCAACCATCGACGGTTCTTGTATAATTATTCCTTCGCCACGCTTATATACAACAAAAGTTGCCGTTCCAAGATCAATTCCCAGATCATGCTTTGCCATATCTATACCTCCTGCATTTTGCATTATACTATGGCGTGTCTGGCGGGACTTGAACCCGCATTCCCGGATCCGGAGTCCGGTGCTCTATCCATCTAAGCTACAGACACATTCACATAAAAATTTTTCTTTAAGATACTTTTCTTCTACCATAAACGTGTATATACTTTCATATGAAACTTTCAGATCCGCTTCTATCGTGGTGCTTTTAAACCCGTTTTTAAAATAATACCAAAAAATCCATGGATCTGTAGTAAAAATATCTACTGCCTTTCCTTTGAGTGAAGAAACACTTACCGCAGTATTATAAACCATTAAGTTATCTTTTTCAACGATACCTATATCGAAAACTTTTCCGGGTATAAGCTCAGAATAACCTTTCTCATTAGAAAAAAAAGAGCTTAGTATAAGGACACTGCTATTTTGATCTTTAGAATCTTTATATCCTTTGGTTGAACGGGCATTTTTCATGGTTGAATATACCATACTTGTGGTAAGCCTTTCATCGATAAGATAAATCTTGGCACCAAACTTTTCTTTTAGTTTTAATGCAAAATCAACTGTTTTAAACGTCTGCTCGGAAAATCTTGACGACATGGAAACCGGCAACCCTAAAGCAACAACATTATTTTCAGAAAGACCCTCCTTCAAAAAAAAGTTGAAGATTTCCGGCGTCTTTACCTGGCCTATTCCTGTGGCAATCTTAAGGATACTTTCACCTCGAGCAATTCCAGTGCTTACAGTGCCATAATCAATTCCATAGACTTTCATATCAAAGCAACTCCTGAATTATATCGTTTTTTAAAGTAAAGCTTTCGTAATTAATACCCTGAGATTTTAAAAGAATTTTGACTTGCTCAAGAGAACTTTCGGAAATCAGAATAACCGGAGCACAGATCATAAAAATGCTTTTGGGAGCAGGAAATATTTTCACAAATACACCTGCTCTTTTTAGTATCTGGAAAACCTCAAAAGGTTCTGTTCCTTCAGATCTGATGATACAGTTTAAATCTTTTGTAGTCTGCATTTATATCACTCCGAAAGATTAACTCTGAACATATCCATTATTTTTCTGGAATCATAACTTTCAAAAGTCTTTATTGAGTTTTTTATAAGGTATGTATCTAAAATACTTTCTCTGACTCTCAGACCATTATGAATATTCTTAATATCAAATTCTTCAAAAACTTCAAGTTTGTTTGATACATTAAGAACCATGCCTGTATCAGAAAGTTCATCAAACACCGTCCGGCAAAATTCTATATCTCCTTTGAACAAGTTGGTTATAAGTTCGCTCTCTTTTATTCCTGGATTATTTTTTATATAATCATATGTATGTTTTAAAATACTGGCAGGAGGATACATGCGCTGAAGCTCATACATCATCTTGGTTTTAAACTTGTCATCATATGCCAGTACAAGATTTATGCTTCCTTTTTTCCCAACATTCCATGAAGACACCAAATCTATAAGCTCCAGCCGGCATTTTGGTACCTCAAGCAGGATGAAGGTAGGAAACGAATCTTTCATATCCATCGCAATACCGTTATTGGAATACGAAGTAATCAGATAGTTCACAGAATCTTTTTTTATACTTTCCCTTAGAAGTAATTTTTTTGAAAAATCCATATCACCGCTGAACTTTTTTATTGATTCTTCTACAATACTAAACTTTTCAGTTATTAAATCTGAAATAATTTCCTGTTTCCTTTTTTCATTTATGACTATAAGTTTTTTACCGTAACTTCCATTATAGTCCATAAGAATATTTAAAAGAGGTTTTTCCTCTTTGGTAACTTCATAGTTAAAGGTATTAAAGTTTGCCAGAAGGACTTTGTATCCTGCGTGTTTAAAAAAATCCTTGATATTTTCAGTAAAAAGAGAGCCTATGACCATTATATTACTTTTTTTTACTGAAATAAACTTTTTAAACTCATTATAATCATTCATGTTCTGAACTGCAGGATGCGATATCATGTAATATGGTTCGTCCACAATAAGGTCAAAGTTATCTCCGTTAAAAAATGACAGATTGTTTAAAAAAGCAGGAAGCGTAACGAAAAAAACACTTTCATGTGAAAGAACTTTGCTGTTTATTCGTGACTTTTTATTGTAATAGATATTTGATGGAGTAATATA
>ENA-UPXM01000341-UPXM01000341.1-activated-sludge-metagenome-genome-assembly--contig:-NODE-341-length-69078-cov-13.138041_pt1 | contig 69078 bp, 60 predicted proteins | sample MGYA00238178_ERZ772708 | MGnify/ENA primary metagenome ERZ772708 (study PRJEB29002, sample SAMN05720212) | activated sludge metagenome | isolation source: anaerobic digester from wastewater...
TTAACGCTTTATATCGCCTTGTTTTGTACTCGGTTTTTTTAGACACTAATATAGTTTTTGTTATTGTTGAAGAACCATTCTCTGAAAGAAATTACGAAAAGTTTATCGATTATATTGCTAGGAAACAGGTAAGTGACACTCATAGTTATGACGAACAGTCGGCTAATTATGAAAACTATGCAAAAGAACAAGTAAAAGAGTGGTTCTCTAGAATTAAAAACAGATATATGCAGATCATTTTTAGAAGTAAAGATGAAAAGCATCTTGCTACTAAAATTGGAACTGTGATCAATCGTTCATACAGTCCTATAATTTTCTCAAAAGGTATCGACATCATCGATAATCTATATAGGAATGCAAACGTTTGGAAGTTTCAAACAGCAATAAAAGCAACAGAGATTTTTATTTTTGCTGACGATCGTACTGAACTTGAAGAAAGAACTTCAGGCGGCACAAATATCTATCTTAAATATTTAGTTAAAGACAAGGAAGGCGAATATATCATTACCGATGATTTAATGTTAAAGCCAGATGCCGACCTTAATCACACTTTAAATATTATTCAAGGAGAAATAGATTCAAAATTTTCCAAACTCAAAGAGAGATCACTTTTCAATATTGGTGAAGAATTAAAATTTTTAACAGAGTCACCTTTTGGCCTTTATACAAACATGCCTAATATGGCACTTATTGGTTTTGTACTTAGGAAATATATTGGAGAACTTTATGTAGCTGATGTAGGAAGACCTATTGAAAAGGATGAAATGCGGGATTTAATTGGCCATATGTTCAGTTTTTGGCAGGGCGGTAGAAATCAAAGCAAATTGAATGTACGTTTTGGGTCAAAAGAAGAAAGGGAGCTACAAAGAATACTACTTGATCTATTTGATTTAAAAGACGTTACTAGTATTACTGATACACGCTGGGCAATTGTGAATTACGTAAAAACAATTGCAAAATACCCTATTTGGTCATTAAAATATTGTGATGAAGGAAAAAACATTACTGAAGCAATAGATGAGTTATTGAAGCTCATCTATAATTCCTCGAATGATATAGACGTTAAGTTAATCTCTGGTGTTTTAGAAAAAATAAAGAATTATCATTATGATCTTAAATTAGCACTTAAGCATGAAAATTTTAAAGCAGGGTTTCTAACATTTTTGCAAAGTGTGGATGAAGGAATTTCTATAACAAATGAAAACTTTAGCGAAGTAACAAATTATCTGTTATCTAGTATGCAAGAAGAAATAGGTTTGTGGAAGGAAGACAATGTAAAGTTAAAAGTTTATCAATGGCACACACAAAAAAATCAACCTACATCAAATCCAACATCACCGAATAATCCTGACACTTCTCAAAATCCTGATAACTTCACGTCTAAACACACGCCTGAAAAAGAAAAAATCATTTTTAAAGTCAGGAACTTTGATCATGGTGAACAAGAACTTAAAAATAGAATTGTGAAAATGATTGAAGAAAACCAACACTTTTCTGAACTCTTAAGTTTAATTGATAAATATCTCAATTAGAGTAAACAATGAAATTGGCAAAAAAAATAAAAAAATTTGAAAGCATCGAAGCATTGATTTCAGAAATTAAGTATGACAAGGCTACAAATGATATTTTGTCAAGACGTTATCCTGTAAGATTAATTTTTTTACAAAGGTTTGAAACTTTTAGGGTGTTGATTGAAAAGCTATCCTCAATTGGGATTGAAAACTATCATCTTGAAAAAGATTTGCCTCATCACGATGGATGGATAACAAAAGATACATTAATCAGCATTGTTAAGAAGAACTTATCAAAGGATACAGCGGTTGTGCCTTTTTCGGAAATTGTGAGATTTTATTCAAAAGAGGACTTTAAAAATTTCTTCAATCAGTTGCTATTGATTGAAAATGTCGAATTATCAAGACGAATTTATTTACCATTAATAGGAGTTGAAGAAAGATTTGAGAAAGATTTTTTCCAAGATTTTACTAGGAAAAATGAGTCCGCTCCCTATTGGAAAATATCAAGAGAAACTCCAAATTCAATAAAAGTATATTTGACTTCACAAACACTCACTAAAAAGATTGACAATTATGAAACTATTGCCAATACTGAAGAATGGCTCAAGTTTTGGAAGAGAAAAAGCCCTTGTGATGTCATATGCTATTCTAAACCCCTAAACTTATTCTACAAGAATACTTTACCTGACACTATTTTCACTATTGAACAGGTTGATAATCAGAAAAATTTAATTGAAAAAATCTTCAATATTGAAATTCCGATTCCTTTTGATGGTTCTGATATAATATTCTGGAAAACATTCCTCAGTCTTTTAAATAAAGATTTTACAACCTTTAGAGCTTTTGTAAAAGGTTATTTTAAGGTTACTTCATTAACAATTTCTACCTTACTGGAGCATTGGCTAAGGTCAAACGATTTATTTGAGAAATGGCTTTTAAAACATTTTGTATTATCTCAAAGTTGTTTAGAAACGAAATACATCTTTAAAGTTTTTGAATCACTATCAGATTATTCTGATCACACCCTTCTCAAAAGTCTCTACCAAAAAATATTTTGTCTGGAAATCAATGAGGTGTTTATTAATGATCGATTAGAATTGATTCAACAATTCTCTAAGCTTAAACCAATTAATCTATGCGATGAAACTCTTGTCGAATTAAATTCTAATATCCAGTCTATTGTCGATTACAAGCAAGCTTTATTGCTCACCACTGGCATGTTTCTATTTGAGAAAGTCTATATTCTTAAATTATTTGCAAAAGGAGAAATTGATAATTTAAGTTTAATCTCTCAACGATTTCCAGAAATTTTATATTACAATTCAGAATGTTCATTTGACAATCTTAAAACTGAAAATGAGTGGGTTTTAGAATATTTAAGGGAGTATAAGAAATCAAAACTATATGACTTTACAACCAACCGTTTGAATGATATTTTGCTTTTAAAAAATACCAATGACCAATCATTTTATGATTGGTATCATAGTTTTGAATCAATTCACAGCATTTTCCATGCAAATAAAGTGGATAAAGTAATATGGATTGATGCCATAGGGATTGAATGGGTATCTTTTATTGAGAATTATGTTATCAATAAAAAGCATGACTTGAATGTAATTAAAAAATTTGTTGGAGTTGCCAATTTGCCATCAAGTACCGTCCATAATAGGTTTCCTGACGTCAACAAGTATATTCAAGATTTTGATAATCACATCCACTCAACTGTATATTCTTTTCCAAACTCAATCATTAAGCAATTTGATGAAATTAAAAGAATAATTGATACTTACATTATACTTGATTCCAGAACAAACAATTGCAATAGTTTCTGATCATGGATTAACTGCTTTGTCTAGACTTGCAGTGTCTAAAAAATATGGAAAAGACGATAGTCATGAAGGCCGTTTTATTGAAGTGAAAGATAAGGACCATCTTCCAGATTCTGATTACATTATTCATAAATCAGAAATTGACCAAAAAAACTATTTAATTGCATTAAAACACAGTTCTCTTGGAAATAAACCAATAAGAGAAGTTCATGGAGGGGCAACTCCCGAAGAAGTGCTGGTCCCATTTATTATTATTTCTAACAAAAAAGAAAGTACCGAAACTGATTTTTCCATTACAATCGAAAAAACAGAAATACCTAAAAAAGAATCTCTTGTCTCAATTAATATAACTCCAAAACCTTCTATAGCAAATATTGATATAAAGGGAAAAATAACGAAACTTAATTTTAATGAGATGACTCAAAAGTGGGAAGTAAACCTTGATAAATCTTTATCAGGCAAAATTCCAATTAAAGTAAAAATAGGTAAATGTGAAAAGGAATTTACAATTAACATAATCTCAGGTATAATAGAGGAGGACTTATTTTGAACACACTTGACAAAAAAATAAAACAATCATTCCCTGATGAATCGGTTATTAAGATCCCTCGGAATTATAGCGTCTTTGCTGGTAAAAACCTGCCTTCATTCATTAAGGACTTTTTAATAAAACGCTATACTGATAACTATGGAAATTTAGACCGAAATGGTGTTTTAAAATTCTTAGAAGATCATATTCCCAGCAAGGATAACGACCTCAAGAATCGTTTGAGAACTCATAGAGAAGAAGTGACTGTATTAACAAGGTTTATCGTTGAAACAGATTTAAAAAATGATAAATTACTTTTTTCTATTCCTGATTTGGGCATAAAATCAAGTGAAGGTCGGATACCTGACCATGTTGCAAAAAGAAATAAAGAATTAAAAGATGGTGAACTTTGGGGAGTTGTAACCTTAGTATATCAACCTCCTGCAGATAGAGAGAAGGGCTTTGTTGAACTTGTTAATTACAAAGCCTTCAAGCCCTATAAAGTAGATTTGGAATATTTCAAAGCAGCACGAAAAGAATTTAGTACAACTGAGTGGATAGACCTATTGATACGTTCAATGGAATACAACCCAGATGGTTTTGAATCTTTGTCACAAAAAATGATGTTTCTGAGCAGAATTCTCATATTTATTGAACCTCGGCTAAATATGATTGAATTAGCACCAAAAGGGACTGGGAAATCATACATTTTTGGTAATCTTAGTAAATATGGTTGGATGATAAGTGGTGGGAAAGTAACCAGGGCAAAGTTATTTTATGATATGACTAAAAAATCAATGGGTGCAATTACATTGTACGATTTTGTTACAATGGATGAAATTCAAACAATTACTTTTTCTGATTCGGCTGAAATACAGGCTGCACTTAAAAGTTACCTTGAATTTGGTTATACAACTGTTGCGAATGTTAAATTAGTATCGCAAGCAGGTTTGATTATTATGGGTAACATATCTCTCACAAAAGATAAAAAACCGATACGTTTAAAATATTTTTCAGAACTTCCTGAGACATTTAAAGAATCAGCACTTTTAGATCGTTTTCATGGTTTTATTGAAGGATGGAAGCTGCCAAGAATTAATGAAGATTTAAAAATTAATGGATGGACACTGAATGTTGAGTATTTTTCAGAAATAATACATGAACTTCGAGACAAACCTATTTATTCTGCAATTGTTAGCGATCTATTGGAAGTTCCTGCGAAAGCTGACACCAGAGATACTACAGCAGTTAAAAGAATAGCTACCGCATATTTAAAACTACTTTTCCCAAATGTAAATGACACTTCTGAGATCGACAAAGAAGACTTTAAAAATTATTGTTTAATTCCGGCAATAGAAAAAAGACAAATAATTAGAAGACAAATTCATCTAATTGATGAGGAATTCTCTGATGAAATGCCAGATATTAAATTAAAATAAATGAATAATAACCCTCTTCCCGATTTGCAAGCACATTTGAAACTATACTAGAAAAAGTTATAACGATGGTTTTTAAAAGAGTTTGTAAAGTTAGTCTAAAAGAAGAATTTCAAATTTTTCCCCCACGCTTTAAAGAAAATAATTGAAACATGCCAACACACAAAGATGACACATTCAGAAAAGTTAAAGAAGTAGTAATTTGATAAGTTTAGTCATACGTGTCCACTAAAAAATCATAAAAGTTCTTTGAAGATATTGAAAGTTAGGTAATTATAAAAGCTTTTAGAGTCAATAGACTTGGATTTGACAATATCGCTCAAAGGGCACCATCCATATCGCTGGAAAGGGTACCGGTCATAGCGCTCCAAAGGATACCGTTTCAAAGCCTGTAATTTTTTACTAATAATATCATAATATTGCCTTCGTATAGGAGGTACTATTATGACAAACGAAAAAATTACAATGCTAAAACTTAAGAGGCTGTTACAGTTGCTTGACACAGGCAGTTCCCTGAACATGGTATGTTCAGAGTTACTATGAGCAAGCGTACCTGAGAACAGCATTTATTAGTAGTACATAGTTTTTGACAATTAAGCGTGCATAGATACATAGTTTTTGGCATCAATAATGCAGGTCTTCATAGGTAAAAATGGCACTATCCATTAAACCGGACAGCAGTGGGTTACTTAGTTTCCACATCAATTCAAGAAAATAAAAATTACTGTACCCAATATATGGTATAGTGCATACGGGTTTTAGTGATTTTCGAGTGGTTGTGTCTCGTAAAAGGTCAGTGTAAACTAACAAGAAATTGCGTCACAATCCCTCACTAATCATGTTGCCAACCGTTACAGGCATCATAGAAACGTCTCATTTTCGTATAAACCAGGCTCATATCGTATCAACGTCAAATATTTTCGGCTCATATCGTATCAAATTAAGATTTTTATTTAACTTTGTTTTATGGGAAACAAAGTATATACATTTGAAATTGATATCAGTTGGAATCTGATTGCTTTAATTAGTAAGATTGATAGATTTGATGCATCGTGGACTTCAATAGAAAAAAGAGAAGGGCAGAGTCTTAAACAACTAAAAAGCATTGCGACAATTAGAAGTGTTGCTGCGTCAACTCGAATTGAGGGTTCAAAAATGAATAACGAAGAAGTAGAAGTTCTTCTTAAAAATATTGATATTACAAAACTAGCAGATAGAGATTCTCAAGAAGTTGTCGGATATTTTGATACGCTTGACATTATTTCTGAATCATATCAAGATATTAATATAACAGAAAGCAGTCTAAAAAATTTACACAATATTTTATTAAAATACAGCCGAAAAGACAGCTGGCATAAAGGAGGCTATAAACAACATAATAATGCGGTAGAAGCAAATTATCCTGACGGCACAAAATGTATAATCTTTGAAACGACCGAAGCGGGATTCCCAACCGAAGCCGCTATGAAAAATTTAATTGAGTGGTATAAATCAGATAAACAAACCCACCCACTAGTTAAATGTGCCTTATTTTGTTATGAATTTTTAAGCATTCATCCGTTTCAAGATGGAAACGGTAGACTTAGCAGATTAATAGCTACTTTGCTATTACTAAAAAATGGATATAAATGGATAGAGTACGTAAGTTTTGAACATGAAATTGAAACCCGAAAAGATGAATATTACAGAGCACTAAGAAATTGTCAATCTCAAAGACCAAATGAGAATGTTACCGAATGGGTTAGTTTCTTTTTTAACGCGCTCTTAAATATTCAGAGTCAATTGTTTGACAAACTGGAAACAAGTGGTATACAATTGCAACTGTCTCCAAAAGAAAAATCTATTATTACTTTCATTGGAAATCATCCGGGATGCAAATCAGGTGAAATTGCCAAAAAACTAGATATACCGAACCCAACCGTAAAAAGAATACTCTCGAATTTAATGGGGAAGAATCTTATAGAGAAATATGGAACGGGACCGGGTACTAATTATTCATTAAAATAAATTACGCCCTGTAACAACCGCTCATGGCATATGAGAACGTAAGACAGTTCTTTATTTGGGGTCCTCCTTCTTAGGATGTTCCTACGATGACACAGCAGTAATCATTATAGTGCATTTTAATGGACACATATAGAGTGTTCTTGATAGTCAATATTTCTTATTTATTAAACTTTTGAACTAAGTCTTTTACGAATAGAAAAGATTACTAAATTCGTATCCAAATGAATACGTTTTATTGGATGTACATAATTGAGAAAACCTATGTTTAACAATAAAAACAAGCATTGTGGACAAATTATCTAGTGGTGCCGTTTCTTTTAGGGAAAAAGACTTTGAAACACACAAAGGTTTATTTGGAGACTTGAGTAAGAGGCAAAAACCTCATACACTTTTTATTGGATGTTCGGATTCTCGTTTGGTCCCTTCGCTTATAACTTCCACCATTCCAGGCGAGCTGTTTATAATACGCAGCGTTGCAAACATCATCCCTCCTTATAAAAAAGGAATCAACTATCCGGCTATCAGTTCGGCTATAGAATACGCCGTCCTATCCTTGGGAGTTGAGCATATTATTGTTTGCGGACATTCTAACTGTGGAGGCTGTGCTTCTTTGTATAAAACCGAAGAACAAATGAAGGATTTACCTCATACTAATCTTTGGCTCGAATTAGCACGTCCGGTAAAAAACAGGGTAATGCAAATGCTCCCCAAAGCCACCTATGCCGAACGGGAATGGATGACTGAACAAATGAATGTAGTGGAACAAATAACTCATTTGTTTACTTATCCCTATGTATTGGAACGTTATAACAACGATACTTTAGATATTATCGGTTGGTACTATATCATTGAAACAGGCGAAATTTATAACTATGACGTTGATAAAGGCTATTTTGAATTGATCAATGGGTAACATTGGCAATGGTCAAAGATTTGAGAAAACCGGTATGGTAATAAGAAACGAGAAGACATATAACAACAATCCGAAATTAAAAGTCCAACGAATTATTGCAATTTCATCCGTTCTGATTTTTGCGGGAAAGTTAATTGCCTACTTCTTGACCCATTCGGTAGGTATATTAACGGATGCCCTAGAAAGTACGGTAAACGTTATAACCGGTTTTATTACTTTGTATGCCGTTTATGTTTCATTAAAACCAAAAGATGAAAACCATCCTTTCGGCCATGGGAAAGCCGAATTCTTATCTGCATCAATTGAAGGGTTTTTAATCATCATTGCCGGATTAATCATAATTTTTGAAGCGGTTAAACGACTTTTTATTCCGGTGCAGATTGTTCAATTGGACATAGGAATTTTTATTGTTGCCATTGCAGGACTCTTGAATTATTTAATCGGTTGGTATAGCATAAAAATTGGTAAAAAGAACAATTCAATTGCTTTAATATCAGGAGGAAAACACTTACAATCCGACACCTATTCATCTATTGGTCTAGTAATTGGTTTGGTGTTGCTCTACTATACGAAATTAGCTTGGTTAGACAGTGCCATTGCCCTGATTTTCGGAACTGTAATTGTGATTACCGGCTTAAAAATCCTCAGGGAAACCACATCAAATCTGATGGACAAAGCCGATTTTAAATTGATTGAGCAATTCGGGAAAATAATTGAAGATAACAAACCTGACGAATGGATTGATATACATAATTTTAAACTTATTAAATACGGGAATGTATATCATATCAATTGTGATCTGGTTTTACCCTGGAATTTGTATTTGTCGGATGCTCACGAAGAAGGGGAAAAACTAAAGAATTTATTGGTTTCAAATTTCCGGGAAGATATTGTTTTTAATGTGCACACGGATGAATGTTGTAAGAAATACTGTAAGCATTGTAAAAGAAAAGATTGTAAAGATAGAACCGCAGACTTTGTGGCTCAATTAAGCTTTGACTTGAAAAGATTTACAAAAGAAAGCGGATTGTTGGAACGATGTCATCCTAATTAAAACTAATTGTGACTTTTAAGGAACACGCTTTGAAACGCTAAAATCCCACACTATGAAACTACACGAACTTAACCGTCTGCTTAATAATGGAGATCCCATATTGAATGAACTGTATTGTCAATTCACGAAGCTGTTAATTGAATTGGGAAAAAGGGAATTACCGGATGAAATAGTTATTTCAATCAATAACGACATTGATGAAATCAATTCAGTTGCAAATAATGGGAAAGCATTGAGGAAGCAGATTAGTAAGGGACAAAGAAGAATAATCAAACTGCTGGAAAAAGATCTTAAACTCGTGCCAATAAATTACTACCGGAACGTGTGGACGGCTCTGGGAATGGCTGTATTCGGCATTCCGGTGGGTGTTGCATTTGGAACAAGTCTTGGAAATATGGCATATTTAGCATTAGGGTTACCTATAGGTCTTGCCATTGGATATGGGGTTGGTGATGCAATGGACAAGAAAGCATTGAAAGAAGGCAGACAACTTGACATTGAAATAAAATACTGACTATTCTGAAGCATCCTGGACTACCGGTCGGAATAATTATGGTTCGCAATAGTTACTGAAAAATGTGTATAGTTGCAAACAAATTTCATTATAGTATGACAACCGGTTCAATGTACAAAATCAAAGATTGGATTGCTGACCGGCAAAACCGTTTGCGATAATCAGGTATTTCCCTTTACGAACAACATAATAAAATCTCAAAACAACTAAGTCATGAACAAGAAAAAAAGGACAAGAATCATATTTGGGATCATTCTTGGACTTGTTCTATTGATCATTGGATTTTTAGTAACAATTCCTGTTCTTGTAATAAATTCAATGGTTAATAGGCATATTGACTTTGACAAGGTATGGACTGCAGAAGAATTTGGAATTGAAGCAAAGCAATTCTTTGTCACAACAGATGATGCATTGAATATTTCAGCCTATGAAGTTCCGGTGGAAAATCCCAAAGCAATCATTATCTGTATGTCAGGAATACACAATCCTTCTGCTACTGCATATTTTGGACATGCACGATTATTTAAAGAAAACGATTATGCTACCATTCTCTTTGACATGAGGGCTCATGGGGAAAGCGATGGTGATATGATTTGTTTAGGTTACAAGGAGTATCTTGATACTAAGGCAATTGTAGAATATATAAAGACCGATTCAGCGTACAAAAACATTCCTACTGTCGTTTTTGGTGTGTCCATGGGAGGAGCAACTGCTATTAATTCCATTGGAGAAATACCTGAAATCAATGGCTTAATAAGTCTATCGGCTTACTCATCATGGGAAGATGTTTTTTATGAAGTAATGGCTACTCAAGCTCCTGTTTTCCTGGCAAAAATGGTTAAACCATTCGTGCCTTTGGTAGCATTGGTAAAGTACAAAGTTAACGTCTGGTCGGTTAAACCTGTTAAAGAAATCCGGAAATTAGGAAACAGACCGGCTTTAATAATGCATACGAAAGAAGATTCTCAAGTTCCCTATTCAAACTTTGAACGAATAATGGATCAGTCACCTTTGCATGTTACAACATTTGTTCGCGAGGGAAACATACATTTTATAACGGAAAACTTCACGGAACCTGAAAATGATCCGGAATACTCTACTGCCATATTGGATTTTCTTGATAGTCATTTTTCTAAATGATAGTTAATAAATGCAGCTGCCAGCTCTTGCGAGGGTCTGTTCATTCAATTTTCTTTGTTCTATCCGGGTAAAATTCACTCTTCCGTCAAGTCGTAACCCAAGTCAATACCTTTAAGGGTGGCGGGAACGCCGCTTTTCATCCATACCGGCATAGGTGCCCCTTTCAGGTAGTGGTTGAAGAATTGCTCCAGACGTATGCTCAGGTCTTTGGCATTCGTTCTTTTTGAAAGATTATGGACCTCGTCATTGTATTGGAGTAACCACGACGGTTTGCCCAATCTGCGCAAAGCGGTAAAATATTCTATGCCCTGGTACCAGGGGACGGCATCATCTTTGTCGTTATGCATGATAAGAACAGGGGTTTCCACCTTGTGGACAAAGAAAAGGGGAGAGTTTTCAATATACAGGTCCAGATTGTCCCATAACGTTGCTCCAATCCTGCTTTGGGTATCTTCGTACTGGAATTGGCGGACCATTCCCGAACCCCACCGGATCCCGCCGTAGGCACTGGTCATATTGGCTACGGGAGCTCCGGCTCCCGCCGCTTTCCATTTGAAGACTTCAGGCCGTGTTACCATGAAAGCCACCTGGTATCCACCCCAGCTTTGTCCTTGTATGCCAATGTTTTCCGCATCAACCCAATCGTGATCTTCAATAAGCTTTTCCACTCCGGGAACGATGCAATCCATGGCACTTTGTCCGGGATGGCCTTCCCGGTATATGATGTCGGGTACGAAGACCAGGTATTCATTGCTTACGAAGAAGGGGATGTTGATAGTGGACCGGCTGGGGGCAGGCGATCTATACGTATACAACGTATGGGAATTTCTTTCATAGAAATATACCAGCATAGGATACTTCCTGGCCGGATCAAAGTTTTCCGGTTTGTAAAGGATCCCTTCCAGGTCCTGACCTATGGCGGACTTCCAGCGGATCAATTCGGCCGTTCCCCAATTGTACGTTGCTTGTTGCGGATTGATGTCGGTGATCTTCTCCTGGGTCTTGAAATTGTCTTTGGTGATCCAGACATCGGGAGAATTTTCAAAATTATGTTTGATGTAACACACAACGCCGCTTGCTGTCGATCTATTCAGGTCGTTAAAGGTCATGGGCTCAACGATCCATGGTTTTAGAGCAGTATTTTTTCCGGATTTTCTCCGGGCGACCGTCATGTAATAATACCCGTTCTCTTTCGTCTTTTCGTCGAATGCTGAAAAATAGACGGTAGCTCCTGGTTTGATCGTTTCTTTTTCCAGCCTTCTTATCCCCGGAGGATAGACAACATAATCCGGCCATGCCATGCGGAAGTTGATCTGTTCCCGGCGTCCCAACCCGCCGGTCAGAGCCACAGGCGGTGTTTGTCCGGAAGGATCTATCTGCCACACATCATACCGGTCGTTGATGTAAACCGCCTTGTCTTCGTCTGCCCAGGCACTGTAACCGTACGAACGAGGCATGGAAGGGGTATCGTGAAGCTCGTTGGCAAAAGAAACGTTAAGATCCGGGGTAATGCATACGATTTCTTTCTTTGCCGGGTTATAGGAATACCACAATGAATCCAGGTTGTTGTACCAGATCAGGTATTTCCCTTCGGGAGAAGCTGCCACATTAGATATGTAATGATCCTGAAGCAACATTTCCGATGTGCCGTCGTTCACGTTAATAATATACAAGTTCGCTCTGGGATCCGCACTCCATGTGGATTCCAGCTGGTAGTTGTAATTGCTTACGGAATATCCCCAGTCTGCATCATCCTGGCACGGGATCTGAATTGTGGGGTATTCTTCTTTAGCCAGTTGCCTTATTGCCGGTTCTTTTCCTATATCTGCCACACACAGGAAGGATCTGTTCAGCTCCCGTCTCAGATTGACCAGCTGTTGGGGTTGGATATAATTCTCTTTGTAATGCCAGATGTCCAATTTGGGTACGTCCGAATCTAAAACCGTTGTGTCTTTTACGGGCCTTATGGGCGCAATCCCAAAGAATATCCGGTGGCCGGATTGGCTGAACGCCGGTTCCCGGTTGTTGCTGATCTGCCATCCTTCTTGTAATTGTTCGTTCTTTAAAAGTAATTCCGCCCTATGTAAGCCTTCCCTATAGTAAAAGATACTTACCGAATCATTGCCGGTCGTTGTGGAATCCGGTTTGACCAGGAAAGCCATGTGCTTATTGTCCTGACTGATAACGGGTAATTTTACGGTTTGCTTTGGTGCGGATGTGTAAATGGTCGTAAGTTTCTTGTCTTCTGGAGTGTACATAAACAAACCGGCTTCGAGCAACGAATCTTGCGAGGCGGGCCTTCTAACCAGGAAAAGGGAATCCCCGCCCACGCTGAATTGATAATGGGTTACTGCTTTCAAGGTATCTGTGATACCCGATCTCAGGTGATATACCATCAGGTCGCTTCCCGTCTTCTTGTCTTTTTTGACAGGCTTCTTACCTTCGGTCGTATCTGCCGGCATGTCTGTCTGATAGGCAATATATTTATTCCCGTATAAACCTTTCTTAAAAGATTCCAGGAAAGGATATTTGACCAGTTCCCCGGTATGGTAATTATAAATGCCAAGCGTGTCTTTGGGCATCTGGTCCTGCTTCAACTTCTTACGTTGTGCCTCCTTTGTTTCTGCAAAGAACGGCTTGATGGCTGCGATCAGGTATTTTCCGTCAGGTGTCAGAACGGACCGTTCCGCCCTGTGGACGGGCTTCTTTTCCAATGTGTTGGTATTAAGAATGTCAACGTAGCCGTCGCCTTCCTGTTCCCTGACCGTGTAGGCAATGACTTGACCGTCATCGCTCATGGAAATAAAGCGGACGCTTTTCCATAAGTCGTAAACACTGTGGTCCAGGTTTTTCTTCTGTGAGAATGCGGAAGTTGCAAAAAGAAGCAGAAATAATGTAATCGTAAACTTTTTCATTTGATCCAAGTATTGTAAATAAGGTACTTTTACAAAAATAATCGAAAATGATGTAGATTGAAAGACTGCCATTAAATTGTACCCTCATTTGATCGTAAGCCGGGAGAGAATCGCAGTCTTTTGCAGATGGATTGACGGATAATTCTGTTAACTTTGTTCGCTCATGTATTTTAAGACAGAGCTGTCCCATTGCTCAAACAGTTGGAAAACCAGATACGGATCATGAAGGAGAAGTTTTTGAACAAGGCCGTTGAACAGGCACTATATGGAATGAAGAATAATCACGGAGGGCCCTTTGGGGCGGTGATCGTTAAAGACGGCAAGATCATTGGTCAAGGTTGCAACAGGGTGCTTTCGTCCAACGATCCTACGGCACATGCGGAAATAGTTGCGATTCGTCAGGCTTGTCAGGCAACAGGCAGTTACCATTTACAAGATGCGGTGATCTATACCAGTTGTGAACCTTGTCCCATGTGTATGGCTGCCATTTATTGGGCCGGGATCCGTACCGTATACTATAGTGCCGACAGGGAAGATGCCGAACGAATAGGCTTTAGTGATAAGTTCCTATACGAAGAATTGACATTAGCTCCCGGCAGAAGGACCGTTGTTATGAAACGCATAGACATTCCTGCCGTAAAGGATCTGTTCCGGGAATGGGAAAACAAGCAGGACAAAGTAATGTATTAGTACTATCCCATGCTCATGTATAAACATCTTTTTGGTCCCGTTCCTTCACGCCGGCTTGGTATGTCGTTGGGAGTGGATATGGTACCTAAAAAAGTCTGCTCGCTCAACTGTGTGTACTGTGAGGTGGGACAAACCACGTTGCTGACCGTACGGAGAAAAGAGTATGTTCCGGAGCGGGAGATCATTAAGGAACTGAAAGATTTCTTTAAAAAACATCCCGACCCCGATTTTATCACTTTTTCAGGGTACGGAGAACCGACATTAAATACGGCCCTGGAGAATGTGATCGCATACCTGAAAAGCGAAAGACCGGAAATTCCCGTGGCCGTACTGACCAACGGGACATTGTTCGGTGATCCTGACGTGAGGCGGTCCCTGTTGCAGGCGGATCTGGTGTTACCTTCACTGGATGCCGTAACGAAAGAGGTTTTTCAAAAGATCAACAGACCTGATCCCACGCTGGATCCGGATACGTATATAGAAGGTCTGGCAGCATTCAGGAAGGAATTTACCGGAAAAATATGGCTCGAAGTTTTTATCCTTCCGGGATACAATGATTCAACCTCTGAGCTGGATGCATTAAAGCAAAAGATCATAAAAATACGGCCGGATGTTGTGCAGCTTAACACCCTGGACAGACCCGGGACCGAACCCGGTCTGCGGAGTGCCACGCGTAAGGAGTTGGAAAGCATAAAGGATTATTGGGATCTTCCGGCAGTAGAGATCATTTCATCGTCAGCCGCCGGAAAGGATACGAAATCATACCGGAAAGATATCCGGAATGCGATCCTCGAGACGATTAACCGCAGACCGTGCACCCTGGATGATATTTCACGTATCACGGGTTTGCATGTAAATGAAATAAATAAATATCTGGATACCTTGGAGGATGCGGGCGATATCCGGACCGAAAGACAGGACAGGGGGTTGTTCTACCTGCCTGCCGGCAGAAATGAAAAATAAAACATCAATAGAAAATGGAAAATATTATGGAAAACATAGACAGATGGGTTGAAAAAGTGATCGTAAGCATGGGCGTTTCCGAAGGGGGCGCTCCTTATTTGAGGCTGCTTGCGTTGTTGTTAGTTGTAGGACTTCTGTCCTGGCTCTTTTTCTACATTGCCAAAAGATTGGCCAATGGCTTGTTGTACAGATATATAAAAAGGACACAGGAGAAATGGGATGATCTCATGCTCGATAGCAAGATCTTTTCCAGGTTGGCACATATTGTTCCGGCCGCTATTGTACGCGTTATGGCACCGATCCTGTTCCGGGATTTTGAAAAAGTACTTCCTTTTGTTATAAAACTTACGGACAGTTACCTGATCATCGTTATCTTACTGGTCATTGTTGCCTTGCTCCGGGTAGCGGAAAATGTACTTACAAAATCAAAAGCATTTGTTGACAAGCCCCTTTCCAGTTATTTTCAGTTGATAAGGATCATATTGTATATAGCTGCCGGGATCCTGATTCTTTCCGTTTTGTTGGGCAAGTCTCCCGTCTATTTTCTAAGTGCTTTCGGTGCCATGACGGCCCTGGTCATGCTGATCTTCAAGGATACGATCCTGGGATTTGTGGCCAGCGTGCAAATATCTACCAACGACATGGTCCGTATAGGAGATTGGGTGGAAATGCCCAAATTCAATGCCGACGGAGATGTCATAGCTATCAATCTGAATACCGTAAAGGTGCAGAACTGGGACAAAACCGTTACCACCATTCCTACATATTACTTTATTACCGACAGTTTTAAGAATTGGCGGGGAATGAAAGAAAGCGGAGGAAGACGCATCAAAAGGGCTTTGTATGTCAATGCCCGGACCGTAAAATTTGTAGATCCCCAGACCAGGAGCCGTTATGAACGGTACCATCTGCTGAAAGATTATATAACGGAAAAGCAAACTGAGATCGAGTTGTTCAACCGGGAGCATGAGGTTGATACTTCCGTGCTGATTAACGGACGAAGGATGACAAATATCGGTATCTTCCGTCATTATGTAGAAGCGTATTTGCGTAACCACCCGGGGATACGTAAAGACATGACACTGATGGTCAGACAGCTTGGTGTTGAAGATAGGGGAATTCCCATTGAGATCTATTGTTTTACAACGACGACCGTATGGACCCAGTATGAGAGGATCCAGGCAGATATCTTCGATCATTTACTGGCAGCTGTGACTTTCTTTGACCTGGAAGTATTCCAGCAACCCAGCGGAAGCGATATCACACGTGCCTTTTCCGGGAATTAAGTATTTACCGGTCCCGGTGGACAGGTGAAGCGATCAGGTCCATTTGCCGGAGGATTTCCTGACTGCGCCTTAACACATAGGCGGAAGGGTTGCGGGAGCTGAAACGCAACGGATTGGGGAGTGTGGCGGCGATTAATGATGCCTGATACCTGGTCAGTCCGGAGGCCGGTCTGTTGAAATGATGGCGTGCGACCGCTTCTGCCCCGTAGATCCCTTTTCCCATTTCTATGGAGTTCAGGTAAACTTCCAGGATCCGTTCCTTACTCCAGAACAACTCTATCAGGAAGGTAAAGTATGCTTCCAGTCCTTTACGGAACCAGGAAGACCGGGGCCAGAGAAATACGTTTTTTGCCGTTTGTTGTGAGATCGTACTGGCGCCCCTGGGACGGCGGCGGGTTTTGTTTTCCGCTCTTGCTTTTTGGATCTGTTCCAGATCAAAGCCCCTATGCTCAAAGAAACGTTGGTCTTCCGAAGCCAGAACGGCTATCTGTAGATTTACCGAAATTTTATGCAAGGGGACCCAGTCGTGGAACCGCACGGCTTTGTCGTCCTTTTTTTTCTGTTCCACGTAACGTATAATCATCAAAGGGGTAACGGGTACGGGTACGAATTTGTACAGAAGCACCCAAAATAGGCTAAAGGCAAATAACCCGCCTATAATCCATAATATCCCACGGTATATTTTTTTCAACATGACAACGGAGAGGGATTACCGGGAGCTTCTTCTTGTGGTTTTATGTATCTCATTTCAAGATACTTATTGGTAAAACCAAGTTCTTCGTACAATCTCCTTGCCCTATTGTGGGGCTCTACGTGCAGGGCCATATTGCCCTGTGCCGTCTCCAGGGCCAGTTGCATCATTTTTCTGCCTATTCCCTGACCTCTGAATGCGCTGTGTGTGGCAATATATACCAGCAGGTTTTCGGGAACGAACCCTGTCATGCCTGTTCTGGTTACTACCAGAACGCACGTTATAAAGTCATCCTGTGTCGATTTTAATACAAATCCTCCCGGGGAGTCCGTGTCCTTTACCGCATAGTTGATGGCTTTCTCAATATCTGCCGTATCATCGCTAAAATCTCCCAGGTGTTTGAATAGAAAAGCTGCCAGGGCTTTCTTTTCTTCGGGACCGGGTTTATTATGTTCGTCGTAACGTGTGATCTTCATAGAGATGGAATTTAATCGGTAGATTTGATAAAGTGAAGCAGTACCCAATCCTCTTTTTCCTTTTGTGACGACAAAACAAGGTTGTTCCTTTTTGCCGCTTCGGTAATGGGGAGTATATCATGGACATAAAATCCGCTCAATAGCAGATGTCCCGTATCAGGACGTAATCCCCGTGCAAGCGTATCCATTTCGTCTATAAGGATATTCCGTTGGATGTTGGCCATGATCAATCCGTACTTGCCGAATTGAATCAATGAGGCATCCCCAAGCTGTACCGCCACTTTATGAGCAATCCTGTTCCTTCGTGCATTTTCTCTGCAGGACTGTACCGATCTCCTGTCATTGTCCACTGCATGTACGGGCCGGGCGGCATCCATTTTTGCCGCCAGTATGGCAAGTACTCCTGTTCCGCAACCGAAGTCCAGCACCTGTTTGTTTTCAATCAACCCATCCTGTTCCATCTCCAGCAGGGTTTCCATCATCATGTAAGTGGTAGGATGGTGTCCCGTCCCGAAAGACAAAGCCGGCTCTATCACAAGTCGCCATTTTACGGGAGGCCAGACAGGCACCATGGCTTCTTTCCCCGGGGCTCTTACACTGCACCCTTTTCCCGCTTTGATAACAATGGGATCAAACCGGGACTCCCAATCTGCATTCCAGTTCCTTTCTGCAACGAACTCTTTTGAATAAGTATGGATGCCATACGTGTTGAGTATGATCTTCAGGTGTGATTCCCGGAATTGCATTGCCTCAATATAAGCCTTCAGCACAGGTGTTTCGGAAAGAAAACCTTCGTAACCGATCTCCGAGAGTTCCGCCGTAAGGATCTCTTCGGTTTCCTTGCAAAACGGTTCTATCGTTATGCTGACGGCAATGTGATTCATGTCAATCAGGCAAACGATCCGGCAATGGCCAGGAAGTCGTCTGCTTTCAGGGATGCACCTCCGATAAGGCCACCGTCCACATCGGGTTGTGAAAAGATGTCGCGGGCATTGGAAGGCTTACAGCTGCCTCCATATAAAATGGGGGTGGATTCTGCAAGGTCCCCGAACGTTTCTGCAAGGAATGCACGGATAAATGCATGCATCTCCTGCGCCTGGTCCGATGTGGCCGTGTTCCCGGTACCGATGGCCCAAACGGGTTCGTAGGCCACAATGATTTTTTTGAAATCTTCCGGTCCAAGTTGGCATAACACTTCCCTCAATTGGGAAGAAATCACCTGAAAATGCATATTTGACTCACGATCTTCCAACACTTCCCCCACACAGAAGATGGGCCTGAGGCCTTCGCTCAATGCCAGTTTGATCTTTTCCAGTAACGTCTGATCCGTTTCTGCGTAATATTCCCGCCTTTCGGAATGTCCCAGGATAACATATCCGCAGGGGACCGAAGCCAACATGGAAGCCGAAACTTCTCCCGTGTAGGCTCCGCTTTTTTTGTCTGCACAATTTTGTGCCGCAAGACCGGGATTTTTCCTGTTCCCTAAAAGGTGGGCTATCAGGAACAGATGCGTGAAGGGTGGGGCTACTATAAGGGAGACTCCTTCCGGAACCCGGTCCATGCCTGCCAGGATATCTTCCACAAGTTGTCTGCCTTCCTCAATGGAAGTGTTCATCTTCCAGTTTCCGGCTACGATCTTTTCTCTCATATTATTTTGATGTTATTTGATGACATATCTGTTCGGCAAAGGTAAGAAAATGATTGGTTTTTTGACGATTAATACCTACTTTTGCAGCCCTTTATAAGATTAACAATATGAATATCTCTAAGAAACAAATTGATGACCTTTCCCTGCAGGTAACCGTTGCCGTTCAAGAGAGCGATTATAGCGAGAAAGTAAAAAAAGCCCTGAATGATATCCGTAGAAAACTGGAGATCAAAGGATTCAGAAAAGGAATGGTTCCGGTGGGAATTGTTCAAAAGATGTACGGACGCTCCACATTGCTGGAACAGGTCAATACCGTCGTGTCGCAGGCTCTGGGCGATTATATGGAAAAAGAGGGGATACATATTATTGGGGAACCCTTGGCCTCTGAAGAGCAGGCAAAAGCAGACTGGGATAACGATGTTGATTTCTCGTTCTCTTTCGATCTGATGCTGGCTCCGAAGGTGGACATTCCCATTGACAGTAACCTGCACATCACTTATAAAAAGAAATCGGTACAAGATAAGGATATAGAAGAATATATTTCCGGACTGTTAAACCAGCACGGTACGATGAAGGTCGTGGAGAAAGTTGAAAAGGAAGACTTTCTAAAAGTCGATTTGAAACAGGGAGATCTGTTGATCAGCGATTCATACCTGCACCTGAAGACAGTAGCTAAACTCAAGGACAAGAAAGCTTTTATTGGCAAGGCGGTCGAAGATGAAGTGGAAGCCGACATCACCGTTCTCTTTCCCAAAGAGGTGGATCGTGCAGTCCTTCTGCAAGTCAAACAGGAAGAACTGGAGCGTTTCGCCGATCCCGTATTCACCTTTGTGATCAAAGAAATCAAGCGCTTTGAACCGGCCCAGGAGAATCAGGATCTGTACGACAAGCTGTACGGTCCCGGAAATGTTACCACCCGGGAAGCCTTTGTGGAAAAGGTAAGGGAACAAATAGAAAGGAACAACGAAGGGGAAAGCAATTACCTTTTCGGACAGGAAGTCAAAAAGGTCCTGTCGGAAAAGGCCGCCATACGACTTCCCGAAAACCTGCTTAAACGATGGCTCTATGAAGCCAACGACGGTAAATTCACCATGGAGCAGATCGAAAAGGACTTTCCTGTATTCCTGGAAGATTTCCGGTGGCAGCTTGTCCGTGAATCTATTATGAAGAAAGCCGGGATCAAGGTGGAAAAGGACGATATGGTCCAGGTAGCACTGGTTATGGCACGGTACCAATTTGCCATGTACGGGCTGAACAACGTTCCGGACGAACACTTGCTCAAATATGCGGAAAGCATGCTGGCCAATGAAAAAGAGGCCAGGAATCTGTACGAAAGGGCGGAAGAAAACAAAGTTATTTCGTATATTCGCGAAAACGTTACAGTCGATATCAAAGAATAACCAATGACCGAATTTGAAAAATATGCCATAAGGCATAAAGGCATTAGCAGTCTGAGTTTGCACAGGTATCAGTCTTTGTATGGAAGTCCCCAGGGGTCCATAACGCCCTATATCATAGAGGAGCGTCAGCTGAACGTAGCCCAGATGGACGTATTCAGTCGTTTGATGATGGATCGTATTTTATTCCTGGGTGTTCCGATACTGGATGAAGTAGCGAACATTGTACAAGCCCAGCTTCTTTTTTTGGATTCGTTGGATCCGGGGAAAGACATACAGATGTACATCAATTCTCCCGGCGGTTCCGTAACTGCCGGATTGGGAATATACGATACCATGCAGCTGGTTCATTCGGAAGTGGCGACCATCTGTACCGGGCAGGCCGCTTCTATGGCCGCCGTATTGCTGGCAGCCGGTAACAAGGGCAAGCGTTCCGCACTGCCCCATGCCCGTGTGATGATCCATCAGCCCGTAGGGGGAGTGGAAGGACAGGCAGCCGACATGGCGATCGCCGTAAAAGAGATCCTGGAGCTTCAGAAGCAGCTTTATCAGATACTTGCCGATCATACGGGGAAAACCCTGGAGCAAATAACAAAAGATGCCGACAGGGATTTTTGGATGCGCTCCGAAGATGCCGTTCAATATGGGATCATTGATGAAGTGCTGAGGAAAGCCAAGAAATAATGCAGCGAAAGCCCCTTGACACTGATCATTGTTCTTTCTGCGGAAAGTCAAGTAAAGAGACCGGCATGCTCATAGCCGGACTGTACGCTTCCATCTGTGAGGATTGCCTTCAAGATGCTTCGCTGGTATTGGAAGAAATGTACGGTCACAAGGTAATGGGATCGGCATCCGAATCTGTTTTTAATGACAAATTAATGACACCCAGGGAGATACGAAGTTTCCTTGATCAATACGTCATTGGACAGGATCAGGCGAAGAAATTCCTGTCGGTAGCCGTTTACAACCATTACAAAAGGATACGTTCAAGTAAAAAAAACGACGTTGACGTTGAAAAGTCCAACATTCTGCTTGTAGGACCTACCGGAACGGGTAAGACCCTGCTTGCCAATACCATTGCCCGTCTGCTCAATGTCCCTTTTGCCATAGTCGATGCCACGGTATTGACTGAAGCCGGATACGTGGGGGAAGATGTGGAGAGCATACTTACCCGGTTGCTCCAATCATCCGACTACCATGTGGCAAAGGCTGAACAGGGGATTGTTTTTATTGACGAAATAGATAAGATCGCGCGTAAAAGCGACAATCCTTCCATTACCAGGGACGTTTCCGGAGAAGGCGTGCAACAGGCGTTGCTCAAACTACTTGAGGGGACTACGGTCAACGTACCTCCGCAGGGGGGGCGAAAACACCCGGAGCAACATTTGATACCTGTTAACACGCGCAATATCCTCTTTATCTGCGGAGGCGCATTCGAAGGCATAGACCGGAAGATTGCGCAACGTCTCAATACAAGCGTGGTAGGATACGGCATGACCGAAAAGAAGGCTCATATTGACAAAGACAATCTGATCCAATACGTTGCACCTCAGGATCTGCGTGCCTATGGACTCATTCCCGAAATAGTGGGACGGCTGCCTGTGATAACGTACCTTAACAGACTGGACAGAAGCGCATTGAGGGATATTTTGACAAAGCCCAAAAATGCCCTTATCAAGCAGTACAGGCACCTTTTTGCCCTCGACGGCATGAAGTTGTCAATAGACGGGGAAGTGCTGGATTACATTGTAGATACTGCTATTGAGTTTAAACTGGGTGCAAGGGGATTACGTTCCATTTGCGAGGCGATCATGGTAGATGCCATGTATGATGCGCCTTCTTCCGGCAAAAAATCATTGCGTATTACATTACCTTACGCCAGGAAACGTATAGAAAGACTTACAAAAATCATATAAATCCTGACATTATGAGCGAAATCAAAAATTATATCACAAAGAATTCTCCGCGTTTTTTGGAAGAACTTTTTACCCTGATGCGGATCCCTTCCGTCAGTTCGCTGAAGGAACATAAAGACGATATGCAAAAATGTGCCCGGCAATATGTAGTATTGTTGATGGAAGCCGGTGCCGACAGGGCGGAAATATATCCCACTTCGGGTCATCCCGTCGTTTATGCAGAAAAGATCATAGATCCGGGGAAACCGACTGTCCTGGTGTACGGTCATTATGATGTACAACCGGTAGATCCCATTGAATTGTGGAAATCTCCGCCGTTCGAACCCGTGATCCGGGATGGAGCCATCTACGGACGCGGTGCAAATGACGACAAGGGACAATCGTTCATGCATGTCAAGGCTTTCGAGTACCTGGTCTCCAGGAATGAACTTCCATGCAACGTGAAATTTCTGCTGGAAGGAGAGGAAGAGATCGGTTCACCCTCATTGAAGGAATGGGCTGTCCAAAACAAGGATATGCTTGCCTGTGACGTGATTCTCGTTTCGGATACTACGATGATCAGTGAAGAAGTCCCTTCCATCAATACGGGAATGCGTGGTCTGGCCTACATGGAAGTAAAGGTCACGGGGCCCGATAAAGACCTGCATTCGGGACACTACGGCGGTGCCATTGCCAATCCTATCAACGTCCTTTGCGGTATGATCGATCAATTGATAGACAAACAAGGCAGGATCACGGTAAAAGGCTTTTATGACGATGTGGTGGAATTGTCGCCGGAAGACAGGGCTATGTTGGCACGTGCCCCTTTTGATCTGGAACAGTATAAAAAATCGGTAGGTGTAGGCGACGTTACCGGAGAAGCCGGTTATTCCACGCCGGAACGTACCGGAATACGTCCCTGCCTGGATGTGAACGGAATATGGGGCGGATATACGGGGGAAGGAGCTAAGACGGTATTGCCGTCCTATGCTTGCGCCAAAATATCGATGCGCCTGGTCCCCAACCAGGACCATAAGAAGATCGCACGGCTTTTTGCCGAACATTTCAAGTCGTTGGCACCGGCAACTGTCAGCGTTGAAGTAAAGGAACATCACGGAGGACAAGGGTTTCTTGCACCCATATCTTCGCCCATGTACAAAGCCGCTGCAAAAGCGGTCGGACAAGTCTACGGGATAGAGCCCGTACCCAGTCGCGGAGGGGGTAGTATTCCCATTCTTGCAGAGTTGGAAGGAATTCTTGGCGCTTCACCGCTGTTGATGGGTTTTGGGCTGGAACGGGACACCATACATTCCCCCAATGAAAGTTATCTGTTGAGCCAGTTCTACAAGGGGATCGAATCCATCATCTTGTTTTACAAATACTACCATCAAGGCTAAAAAGCTATGAAATGGCTTTTCATACTTGCCTCGCTTGCGGCCTGGCTGCAGGAGGGTCGTCCTGTCACCTTTTCCACCAATTTTGATTCGGGAAGCCTGGGAGATGTCGTTTTAATAGATTCGGTATGGGTCAGGCCTTCCCGTACGGATTCCGTACTGCACCTTTCCTATGAGATTATTTCCCGCCTTGATCCGGACAATCCGGCCAATCCGGAACTCCAGCCGAGCGGCCGCTGGTTCTTCTTCAGAATGGAAAACGTAGCAGGAAAACATATCTATCTCAATTTCAGGAATACGGATCCCAAGCGTGCCGTATATTCATATAACGGGAAGGATTTTCACCGCTTTGAACATTACCAGGCATCTTTGCGGAAAGTTTCCGCACTCTTTACCTGCGACACGGTCTATGTGGCTTATTTCATACCCTACGGATGGGATATGTTGCAACAACGGTTGGTGCAATGGACAGGATTGTCCTATGTGACTATGGATACCCTTGGGATCAGTATGATGGGGCTGCCCATACAGATGTTGACGGTAACCGATCCGCAAGTGCCGGAAAAGGAAAAGGACAGGATATGGATACATGCCCGCGTACATCCCAGCGAGTCTCCCGCAAGCTGGCAACTGGACGGATTGTTGGACTGTCTGACGGAGGATTCTCCGGTCGGCAGGGAATACCGTCGCCGCTCCGTTTTTTATGTGGTTCCTTTTACAAATCCCGACGGGGTATACGGCGGGTATTCCCGGTCCAATGCCAGAGGTATTAACCAGGAGATCAACTGGGACCATCCGGATTCGGTTACATCGGTTGAGGTGGAAGCTTTGCGCTCAACGATGGAATTGCTGACGGCGGATAAACCGTTTGACCTGGTTTTGAACGTGCACGCACAATCTTCCGATAAGGCAAGCTATTATATCCACACTGCCGAATCCACTTCTGAGGAATATTATCGAAAGGCCATGCTTTTGGCCAACCTGACAACAGATGACAATCCTTATTTCTTCCCGGAAGACATGTTCTATTCTTCACCTGCACCCCGTTATGTGGAAGGATGGATCTGGAACAGGACACAGGGGAAGACGTTGGCACTTACCATTGAAATGCCGTATTCCTATTACAACGAAAATCCCGAAGGGGAGTGGGTAACCATTCCGTCCCTGAGGGAGAACGGGGAATTCCTGTTAAGGGCCATTTCCGATTATTTTCAATGGAATGTTCCCGGACGGTATATATTAGAGGGGACCCCCAAAGGAAACCGGACCGTTTACCGGTATGATATGCTGCCGGCAGGAACCTACCTGATCTATATATGGGAAGATGCATGGATACCGTATGATACGGCAGTCAGGAAACGTCCCGGGCCTTTCCGGTATCTGATACGCTCAAAAGAAAAACCCTACCGGGGATTGTTGCGTGTCAGCTCCGGCAGGGTCGAATAAAGTTGATAGTGTATTGACAAATGTTATCGCTTTAATTCAACTCAAATCCATATCTGTAATCAATCAACTTGTTGTCTGTTCTGTTTTCAATCCATGCTTTTTCTTTATGGCTGATATCAATGATTTCTTTGGCGGAAGTGTTTTTAAATCTTTCGGCTACCGAATGCAGGGTTTGTAATTCATTGTCGGTAAATAACTCTTTATTAAAAGTATTAGATGCATTGGGCTTAAATTGCTCGCCCATGTCGCCATTCATGTCAAGATCCACCGAAGGCTCCGTGTCAACGGAAGCCTTCCATGGTCTTTCTTGCGGTTGGATAGTGCTTTATTTTGCGTAACTGACCGATCTGGTTTCCCGGATGACGGTGATCTTAACTTGTCCCGGATACACCATTTCATCCTGTATTTTCTGAGCAATGTCATGGGACAGCCGTTCCGCCTCATGGTCGCTTACTTTTTCCGATCCCACGATCACACGCAATTCACGACCGGCCTGAATGGCGTATGTTTTTGTAACGCCGGGATAGGACAAGGCCAGGTCTTCCATGCCTTTCAGACGCTTGATATAAGATTCGATCACTTCCCGCCGGGCACCCGGACGGGCTCCCGAAATAGCGTCCCCCACAAGGACGAGCGGGGCAATGAGTGAGTTCATGTCCATTTCTTCATGGTGCGCTCCGATGGCATTGCAGACTTCCGGTCTTTCCTTAAATTTTTCCGCCAGTTGCATCCCCAGGAGGGCATGGGGCAGTTCCGGATCCTCATCCGACACTTTGCCGATATCGTGCAGCAATCCGGCCCTTTTTGCAATCTTGGCATTTAATCCCAGTTCAGAGGCCATGATGGAACAGAGGTTCGCCACCTCACGCGAATGTTGCAACAAGTTCTGCCCGTAGGAGGAACGGTATTTCATTTTGCCTATAAGTCTTACAAGCTCTGCATGCATACCGTGTATACCCAGATCGATACATGTTCTTTTTCCCGTTTCAACGATCTCTTCTTCGATCTGTTTCTGGATCTTTGCCACCACTTCTTCAATACGTGCCGGGTGGATACGGCCGTCCGTAACCAGTTGGTGGAGGGCCAGACGGGCCACTTCGCGACGTACGGGATCGAAAGCCGAAAGCAAAATGGCTTCGGGCGTATCGTCTACTACGATCTCAACTCCCGTAGCGGCTTCCAGCGCCCGGATGTTCCTGCCTTCACGGCCTATGATACGTCCCTTAATCTCATCGCTATCAATATTGAATACGGTTACGGCGTTCTCTATGGTAGTCTCGGTCGCAACACGCTGGATGGTGTTTACCACTATCCGTTTTGCTTCCTTTCCGGCCGTGAGCCTTGCTTCGTCCATGACTTCGCTGATGTAGGACATAGCCTGACTCTTGGCTTCCTCCTTCATATTTTCCATAAGCAGGGCTTTTGCCTCTTCAGCCGACATGCTGGCCATGCTTTCGATTTTTTCAATTTGCTGCAAACGCAACTTTTCATATTCTTCGACCTTTTTCTCGGCCAGTTCTATCTGGTTACCGAGGGTCTCTCTCATGGCAGTAACTTCTTTCGTCTTTCTTTGTACCTCAGCATGTTGCTGATTCATCGTCATCTCCCTCTGTTTCAGTTTATTTTCTGCTTGTGAAATCTTATTGCTCCGTTCGGTTATGACTTGTTCATGTTCTGTTTTTAACTGAAGGAATTTTTCTTTTGCCTGAAGAATTTTTTCCCTCTTAATGTTTTCTGCTTCCTGTTCAGCTTCCTTCAGAAGGGTTTTGGCCCTTTTTTTCAGGATCACAGTCCTGAAAAAGGTGTATCCCAGCGCAAATCCGACTATAAGACAGATCGCGGCAACAATATATGTGGTGTTCATAGTTGTTAATAGTGTATATATGTTTTGTTGTTGTCTTCATCATGGCATAAAAAAACCCGTTAACATACCGCTATTTAACAAAAACCCTGATAAGCAAGGTTTGGAGGATCTGATTCATGTCGCAAACTTCCCACGTCCCGTAAACGGAATTCCCCGAAGGGTTACTAAGGGGCCTGTTTTTGACAGTCAAGACACTCCATTTAGTTTAAAGTGTTGAGTTTCGCAAAGAGCTGGTATGTAACGGGTCTGACTAATTTCTTGTCAAATATTCTCCTAAAAAATTATCCAGTGAAGCAATTTCTGCAATGATTCGGTTCGCTTCGTCATCCTTTTCGTATTTCAATAAACTTAAGACAAATTGAAGGGCTGCCATCGCCAGGGCATCTTGTGTGTCCTGGCCGGAGTATTTAACGTTAAACTGTTCTATCCTCTGGTTAATACGTTGGGCTGCGGCACGAACCATCTCTTCGTCTTCAGACGCTATACGTAAGGGATAATAGCGGTCTGCTATGCTGATTTTTATGGATAATTTACTTTCACTCATTTTATAGGGGATTATCGGTTAAGCATGGTTAAACATTTATCGATTTCCCTGATCAATTTCCCGATTTTTTGCTTTGCTTCCTTCGCATCCTCGCTTGATGTTTGAAAAGCACCGGCCATCTGGAGTTTTTGTACTTTTTGTTCTAGTTCTTCTTTTTCTTTTTTATATATATTCAGTTCTTCACTTAAAGTTTGTAATTTTTCTTTTAATTCAACGTTTTCAGTCAATGCCCTTTCATGCAGAGAAATAAACGATTCGATCTTCTGCTTCAACGGGTTGATAATGGCTGCATGTTGAGGTTTCATATATGTATGATCCGTTAAGCAAAGATAATGTATTTCCAATAAATAAAAAAGAGGTCTAAATGACCTCTTTTACATGCCTCATTCCCAGCTCAATAGCTTGTTCGTTCATAGGGATCAGGTTATGATACCTTTCAGGTAACGATTTTTTCAAGCCTTTGATCACGTTTTCCTTTTCCAGTATGGGTTTTACTTTCAAATAGGCACCCAGTACTACCATATTAAAGGCTTTTGACATTTCCATGCGATTTGACAGGTCGGCAGCCTCTATGGAGCAGACTTTTATGTCTTTGCGGGTAGGATGGCGTATAATGCCGTTGGGATCATAAAGCAGTAATCCTCCCTTTTTCACCATGGGCTCGAATTTGTCCATCGACTGTTGGTTCAGTACAATGGCCGTATCGCACCATTGAAGGATCGGAGAGCTGATACGCTTGTCACTAATGATAACGGTCACGTTGGCCGTTCCTCCGCGCATTTCGGGGCCGTAGGACGGCATCCAGGTGACTTCCTTATCCTGCATAATTCCTGAGTAGGCAAGTATTCTGCCCATGGAGAGGACTCCCTGTCCTCCGAAACCGGCAATAATCAGTTCTTCTTTCATAATTATCTGTCTTTAATGTCTCCCAATGGGTAAAACGGGAACATGTTTTCTTCCATCCATTTGTTGGCCTTAACCGGGGGCATCTTCCAGTTGGAGTTACAGGCTGCAACTATTTCCACAAAGGATGTTCCTTTTTTCTGCCCTGAATTTTCAAAGGCCTTTCTGATAGCCCTTTTGGCTTTTCTGACACTGGCGGGATTCTGGACCGACTGACGCGTAACGTAACACGTTCCTTCCAATTGTGCGAGCAGTTCGGTGATCTTAAGGGGATATCCGTTCAGTTCGACTTTTCTTCCGTAAGGAGTCGTTGCCGTCTTCATGCCCAGCAGGGTAGTAGGGGCCATCTGGCCTCCTGTCATACCGTAAATGGCGTTGTTGATAAAGATTACGACTATGTTCTCCCCGCGGTTGCATGCGTGGATGATTTCTGCAGTCCCGATCGATGCCAGGTCACCGTCTCCCTGATAGGCAAATACATATTTGTCGGGGTACAGCCTTTTGGTAGCGGTAGCCAGTGCGGGGGCACGTCCATGGGCAGCCTGTTGCCAGTCTATGTTTATGTATTTATAAGCAAAGACGGCACAACCGACCGGTGAAATACCTATGGTCTTATCCTGGATACCCATTTCTTCGATTACTTCTGCCACCAGTTTATGTACTACACCGTGACTGCATCCGGGGCAATAGTGCATTACCGTATCGGTAAGTACCGGGCTCTTCTTGTATACCAGATTTTCCGGTTTTATAATATCGTTTATATCCATTTTGATCTGCATTTAAAGTTTGAATTTTTCGGCAAAGGCTTTGAACACTTCTTCGGGGGAGAAGATGGAGCCGCCCATCCTTCCGTAGAATTCTACGGGAACCGCTCCGTTAACAGCCAGTCTGACATCTTCCACCATTTGTCCGGAATTCAATTCTACGGACATGATGCCTTTGAGTTGAGGTGTCATCTTTTGAATGACCGGCGTGGGGAACGGGAAGAGGGTGATCGGTCTGAGCAATCCCAGACGGATCCCTTTTTCGCGGGCGATCTCAACCGTACTTTCACAGATGCGGGCAGAGCTCCCGAAGGCTACCAGCATATAATCGGCATCGTCACACATCAGTTTTTCAAACCGGATCTCGTTTTCTTCTATAGTTTTGTATTTTTCCTGAAGCCTCAGGTTGATGGCTTCCATTTCGGAGGCGGCCAGGGACAGGGAAGAAATGATGTTCCCGTTACGGGTCGCAGGTTTTCCAACGGTAGCCCAATCTCCATACTTTTCAACGATCTCCTCGTCTGTCAGACGCTTGACGGGATCGCGCAATTCCACTTTTTCCATCATCTGACCGATAGCTCCGTCGGAAAGGATCATCGTCGGGATGCGGTACTTAAATGCCAGATCAAAGCCCAAACCGACAAAATCGTACATTTCCTGTACCGATGCCGGGGCCAGTACAATGATCTTGTAATCGCCGTGTCCGCCACCTTTGACGGCCTGGAAATAATCTCCCTGTGCAGGTTGAATAGTACCCAAACCGGGACCGCCGCGAATCACGTTAACGACCAGGCAGGGCAATTCGGCTCCTGCCATATAGGACAATCCTTCACACATCAGGCTTATGCCCGGGCTTGAGGATGATGTCATTACTTTCTTCCCGCAGCAGGCACCGCCGTATAGCATGTTGATGGAAGACGTTTCGCTTTCAGCCTGGAGGACTACCATACCGGTAGTTTCCCAGGGCATCTCTTCCATCAGGGTTTCCATCACTTCGCTTTGGGGCGTTATGGGATAACCGAAATACCCGTCCGCTCCGTAACGGATAGCGGCAAGGGCAATGGCTTCGTTCCCTTTCTTCAATAATTTTTCTGCCATAGTATTACTCTTCTTAAATTTTAACTCTGTATACAGTGATTACCGAATCAGGACATACGGTCGCACAATTGCCGCAACCGGTGCAATTGTCCGGATTCTCCATGTAGGAATATGGATATCCCTTGCTGTTAACCTTCTTTGCCAAGGCGATCGTTTGTGTGGGGCAGTTGACCACGCACACGCCGCATCCCTTGCATTTTTCTGTGTCTACCACAATAGCGCCTTTGATTGCCATATTTTTGATAATTATTAGTTGTTTGCAATGAATTCTTACAAATGTATAGTAAAAATTTAAAATACCTTACATTTTATTTGCTAAAAAAGGAAAATCCTTTTCTGATGCCTTCCCAGACCCTGTCCCAACTGAGTATAATGGCCACTACCAGCAAAGGGATCAGGATGAGCATCCCTTTTACGTGGGATGGCAACCCCTTGAACCATACTGTCAAACGTTCGATCATAGGCGCGATATTCTTATTCTCGCATCTACGGCCACCACATCCGAGGCTGTTCCCAGCAGCGGGTTAAGGTCCATTTCGGCAATTTCCGGGGCACATTGACATAAAGCCGAAATGCGGCAGACGGCATCCGTAAAGAGGTTCTCGTTTACCCCTTCCTGGCCGCGGACACCCTTTATCAGCCCGTAACCCCTTAAACTGCGGATCATCTTTTTTGCCTCATCCCGTGAGATGGGGCTCAGTCCGGTACTTATATCCTTGAGGACTTCCACAAAGATACCTCCCAGACCGCAAACGATCGTATGACCGAACAAAGGTTCCCGTTTACTCCCGACAAAGAGTTCCCTGCCACGAATCTGGGATTGGAGCAGTACCGCTTTTGTATCCTTGATGGTCATCATACTTTTGAATGTATCGAGGAGCGTTTCCCTGTCCCTAATGTTCAGACGGACACCGCCCACATCCGATTTATGTACGGGACCGATAACTTTCATCACCAGGGGATAGCCCACCTTAGATGCGGCCTCCGACAATTCCTTTTCATTGCCGGCCACGGCTTCACGTACACGCCGGATGCCTGCCGCATCGAGCAGGGCGCCTACCTTGTCCGGGGAAAGATAACCTTCCTCTGCCTGTTCCACAACGCTGCGGATGGCTTTTTCGTCTATATCCGGTGTCCGCACCTGTTCCGAAACGGGAACCGGGGTGTTCAGCACCTTTGTCAGGGCCGCTCCGAATACTACTTCATCGGGAAAGTATATCCTTCCTTTTTTCTGAAATTCGCGAATCTCTTCAATAACATTGAGCGTGGAAGGAAATATGGGATATATCGGTTTGGTGCATTGCGACATTTTTTTGTCCAGCAATTCGTAAACATCAAAAACGTGAGTAAGGCCGGGTGATCCGAAAATGACCGCCATACCGTCAATCCGGGGACATTGGTGTTCCACGAAATCTATGATCTGACCCAATTGTTCGGCCGTACCGGTGGCCAGAAAATCAATGGGATTGGTGGCCGAAGATCCGGGAAACAGTTTTTCCAGCAGTTGTTTTCTTTTATCTTCTTCTAAAGGGTGAACAAGTATCCCGCCTTCCGAAAGCACATCGGTCAACATGACGGCAGGTCCTCCCGCATGGGTGATGATGCACATGTTCTTTCCCTTGGGCGCTCCTTTTAGCAGGATGCAGGCAACGGTCAGGAGTTGGTTCCTTCCGTTACACCGGATGATACCCGCTTTATCTAGAAGAGCTCCGACAGCCGTGTCGGGACTGGCAAGAGCCCCGGTGTGCGAAGAAGCGGCACGGCTTCCGGCTTCCGAAGCGCCGGCCTTAACGGCAGCTATCCGGGCCCCCTTCCGGTACAGAGAGGCTGCATGTTTCCATAATTTGATAGGATCCTTTATACTTTCGGCATAAATAAGCTTGACGGGAGCGCTCTTTCCGTGAACATAGCTTTGATCCAGGTATTCGAGCACTTCTTCTATGCCTGTCTGGGCGGAATTGCCGACAGAGAAAACATTGGCAAAAGGAATGCCCAGCTGGACGGCTGCATCTATGATAAAGAGCGCGGTGGCACCCGAGCCCGATATCAAATCAATACTGTCCGGTATAAACTTAGGTATGGGAGAAGTAAATACACCGGCATAATTGCCGTTCATATATCCCACACAATTGGGTCCCATGAGCGTAGCTTGGTATTTGTCTACAACATCCCGGATCTGTTTTTCAAGTACTGCCCCTTCCTTGCTTTCTTCCGAAAAACCGGCTGAAAAGATGATAATGCCTTTTGTATTCTTGGTACTGCAAAGTATTTCGACCGCATTGAGGCAAAAAGCCGCCGGGATGGCAAGGATAGCCACGTCTGATTGGGGAATGTCTTCCACCCGTCGATAACAGGGCAGTCCCTGTATGGTGTCGGCCTTTGGATTAACGACATAGATATTTCCGGGGTACTTGGTGTCTATCAGATTTTTCAGGACTTTACCTCCCGGTTTGTGAATGTTATCGGATCCTCCTACGACCACGATACTTTTTGGATTAAGGAACTCTTTTGTTATCATCAATATAGCTTATTTATCTTACAAAGTTAGCAATTTGTTTGTCAATTTGTCTAAATTTGTAGCCTCATTAAAAAACCGGCTAGCTATGATATTGATTGCAGATAGCGGATCGACTAAGGTGTCCTGGAGGGTAATACACAAGGATGGCACCATCCAGGCGATCCAGACAATAGGGATCAATCCCTTTTTCGTACCCGAAGAAGATATTCTCAAGACTATGGAAGAAGGTCTCAAACCCGCCGTCAAGGGAAATGTGGAACGTGTTTTCTTTTACGGAGCCGGGGTTGCGGGGAAGGATAAAGTGGAAATCCTTACGCGTTGTTTTCATAAGACATTTCCGGGATGCCATGTAGAAGCCCATTCCGACCTGCTTGCGGCAGCACGCTGCCTGTGCGGTTCGGAAAAAGGCATAGCGGCTATTCTGGGAACCGGAGCCAACACTTGTTTTTATGACGGGCAAAAGATAGTGGACAACGTGCCTGCTTGCGGATACATCCTGGGGGATGAAGGCGGCGGGGCCGTTCTGGGCAAAAAACTCGTTTCCGATTATCTCAAGAGGATGTTGCCGGAAGACCTTAGTGAAGCTTTTGAAAAGCGGTATAAACTGGGACTGTTGGATATCATTGAAAAAGTGTACAGGCAACCCATGCCCAACAGGTTCCTGGCATCGTTCACCCTGTTTCTGGGCGATCACCAGTCCCATCCTTATGTACAGGAGTTTTTGGGAAAAGCTTTTGACGAGTTCTTTTTACGTAACATAATCCATTACGATTATAAAACGTATCCTGTGAACATCGTGGGATCGGTTGCTTTTTATTTCAGAAATGAAGTGGAAGCGTCGGCCGCCCGCCACGGAATGAGAATAGGGAAGATCGTCCGTACGCCTGTTGAAGGGCTGGTCACATACCACAGGAACCTTTTTGCTGAACAAAAATGATACAGAAAATTACCGAACAACCGTCACGGTACGATCATCTGGATAAGATGACGGTCAGAGAGTTATTGGAAAACATCAATCGTGAGGACAAAACCGTTCCGGCCGCCGTAACTCCCTGTATCCCGTATATTGAAAAACTCGTGGAAGGTATCGTATCCCGTATGAAAGAGGGGGGAAGGCTGTTTTATATGGGAGCCGGGACAAGCGGGCGAATGGGGATCCTGGATGCTTCCGAGATACCTCCGACTTTCGGGGCTCCCTACGATCTGGTGATCGGATTGATAGCCGGAGGTGACGGGGCCATCCGCAGGGCCGTGGAACGGGCTGAAGACAGCTTTGAGACCGGGTGGGAGGAGCTTTTGTCCTATCACATAGGGACTAACGATGTAGTAGTCGGCATAGCGGCTTCCGGTACGACACCTTACGTTATAGGAGCGCTCAGGAACGCCCGCCGGATGGGTCTGTTGACGGCATGTATCACTTGCAATCCCGGATCCCCCGTAACGAAAGAGGCCGAGATACCCATAGTGGCCGTTGTCGGACCTGAGTTCGTTACCGGGTCCACCCGTATGAAATCGGGAACAGCACAAAAATTGATACTCAATATGATATCGACTACCGTCATGATCCGTCTGGGACATGTGGTAGGTAACAAGATGGTGGACATGCAGCTGTCAAATGCCAAACTCATAGACAGGGGCACTAAAATGATCATGGAAGATACGGGCATAGCGGATTACGATAAGGCCCGTTCCCTGTTGTTACAATACGGTACCGTAAGGGCTGCTGTGGAAGCAGTGAAAAATGGACATCATGTTTGAACCGCGTTACGTTTCTGACCTGTTGCAAAAGGCTGTGGACGCCTTTTCCCGTCTTCCGGGCATAGGACCGAAGTCGGCCCTGAGAATAGCCTTGTATTTACTTAAGCAGGGAGAGGAAGAAGCTGAAAACCTGGCTCAAAGTATTGCCGAATTGCGCCGTAAGGTAGTTTATTGTTCCGAGTGCCGCATGATATCCGATTCACCGGTCTGTCCGGTCTGCTCCAATCCCAAAAGGGACAGGGGAACCATCTGTGTTGTGGAGAATGTGCGGGATGTCATGAGCATAGAACGTACCGGACGGTACACGGGATTATATCATGTTCTGGGAGGCATCATATCTCCCGTAGACGGTATAGGACCGGCAGATCTTGCCATAGAACCGCTTATGGAAAGGATAGGCAGGGGAGAGGCCGGGGAAGTGATCCTTGCCCTGAGTACGACTATGGAAGGAGAGACTACGTGTTTTTATCTTTATAAGAAGATCAATCCTTCCGGTCTGAAGATCACCACCATAGCCCGTGGTGTTGGTTTTGGCGATCAGCTGGAATATACCGACGAACTGACATTGGGCAGGTCCATTGAGAACAGACAACCTTTTAAACCGGAATAATTATTTTTTGCAAATGGAACATACATTTCCCCTTTCCTGGCTGTTGACGGCTTTTGCGGTGTACACGGCCATGCTTTTTTTCGTTTCGTGGCTCACTTCACGTAAAGCAGACAGCAACTCCTATTTTTTGGGCAATAAGAAATCTCCCTGGCCGATAGTGGCCTACGGCATGATCGGCACTTCCATCAGTGGGGTGACGTTTATTTCGGTACCGGGTAATGTAATGAACGAGAACTTCTTTTATATGCCTCTTGTGCTGGGCTTTTTGATCGGCTACATAGTCATTGCCAAGGTGCTGCTTCCGCTGTATTACAGGATGAATGTCACATCCATATACACTTACCTGGAGAAACGTTTTGGATTTACCACTTACAGGACAGGAGCGGCTGTGTTCATGGTATCGCGTGTTCTTGGGGCGGCTGTCAGGATTTTTATGGTAGTTCTGGTCCTGCACACGTTCTTGCCCCCCGGTTCCGTATCGTTCTGGATCGTGGCGGCAGTGTTCATGCTGCTCATTTTCCTTTATACATTTAAGGGAGGGGTAAAGACCATTATCTGGACTGATGTGCTCCAAACCACCTTTATGTTGTTGGCTGTGATTTTGACTGTCATATCCATTGCCCGTGCCATGGATTGGGATTTCAGGGAGATGACGGGTGCCGTTGCCGGTTCCGGTTACTCCAGATGGTTCAATTGGGATTGGAGTGCATCGAATAACGCGGTCAAGCAATTTATCAGCGGGATATTCATAACGATCGTTATGACGGGATTGGATCAGGAGATGATGCAGAAAAATCTTTCCTGCAAGGATATCAAATCGGCACAAAAGAATATTTATTCCACCAGTATAATCCTGGTAGTGGTAAACCTGCTTTTCCTGACCCTGGGTGCCGTGATGGCCATATTTGTGAATGAGCGCCTGGGGGGTATGCAGGGGATCGGTCTGGCCGATGCTGCGGGTGTTTTCAGCAAAGCGCAGACGGATAAGCTGTTTCCCGTAATTGCTTCCCAGTACCTGGGATTGGGGGTGGGCTTGTTTTTCATTATTGGGCTCGTTTCGGCATCCTACCCCAGTGCAGGGGGTGCACTTACTTCGCTGACCACTTCTTTTTGTATTGACTTTCTGGATTTCAACAAAAGGGAAGATATGACGCAGCGACTGAAGGACAAGGTGCGCAAGTTGATCCATGCCGCCTTTGCCGTACTCTTCTTTTTGATCATCTTGGTGCTGTACGTTGTCAATAACCAGGCGATCATCAACCTGGTCTACCTCCTTGCCGCCTATACGTACGGACCTCTTTTGGGTTTCTTCTTTTTTGGGATACTTACCAAATACCGTGTCCGGGACAGGGTTGCCCCGTATATCGCCCTTCTGTCACCCGTCCTGTGTTACCTGGCAGACTTGGCATTTAAAACATGGTTTAACTTCGGATTGGGATTCACTATATTGATAGTCAACGGATTGCTTACGTTTTTTGGGATGTGGCTTTTCCGTGAAAAAACGGTCAAGGTAACAGCCTGATAGTTTTGTTTTAGAAAAAAAAGTTACCTTTGCTAAAATTATTTATAAAGAGCAAATGCCGGACGGTTAATTAACCATAAGATCCATAGCTTGAAAGGACTAAAACTAAAAGGGTATGCATTATCGTGTAAAACATACAAGGAGTTTAGGTACCTGCTGGCAAATTGCTCATAAAGTCAGATCTAAGCCGCGAAGTAGAAGGTAAACAAACGTTTGCAAAACCGTATGTTGAACCTGTAATACTTCGCATTATGATCGAAATTTTCTTCAAATCAAAAGGACAAATCTTAAGTGATACAGATGTAAAGATCCTGGACAAACTGGGATTGGATGACGTTTTGTGGATAGATCTGCACGATCCGACAGGGGAAGAAAAGAGGGCGGCAGAAGACTTTCTCGACACCACGTTGCAAAGTAGAGCACAGGCGGAAGAGATAGAATCTTCTTCCCGGTATTTTGAAACGGATACCACGATATTTGCCAACACCAATTTCCTGATTCCCGGACCCGATGATTATTCCTCCGTTCCGGTTTCTTTCATATTGTCCGAAAGTATTCTTGTGACCTTGCGCCACACACCGCTCAGGACGTTATCGGAAGTGCAACGTAAATTGGTGGGCAACTACAGGCTTTTTCCCACAGGCTATCACATCATGGTGAGTATATTGGAAAACAGGATAGATGTAGATGCCGACCTGGTAGAGATCTTGTCTAAAGAGATATCACAACTCTCGCGCAGGATAGATCTCGGAGAATCTATGGACGAGAGTTTTCTATTGGATGTGAACCAGTTGCAGGAAAACACCATGGTCATCAGGGCCAATGGCGTTGACAAGCAAAGGGTGCTTTCCGGGATATTCAAAAGTGACAAATTCCCGAGAGACATCTATTCCAAGCTGGAGATCCTGAATAAAGACGTGGATTCTCTTATCCATCATGCCAATTTCAGTTTTGAACGTTTGGAATACCTTCAAAATACGGCATTGGGTCTTATTAACCTGGAACAGAACAAACTCATGCGTGTATTCACTTTCGTATCCCTGTTGCTTATGCCCCCCACGCTCATTGCCAGTATCTACGGGATGAACGTAAAGCTGCCCATCGTTTCGGGAAGCCAATTCTGGGATTTTTTCGTTCTCCTGGGGTTGATGTTGTTGAGCGTTGTAATGGCCATATTCCTGTTTAGAAGAAGAAAGATGATAAAATAAATACAATGAAACCGGGTGAAAATATCAGTCAACGGATCGCAATACTTAGGGAAGCATCTTTTCAGGCGGAACCTTCCTTAAGCATTGAAAGGGCCTGTATTGTGACTGATTTTTACCGGAAGAACGGGGACAAGTATTCGACTCCTCTGACCAGGGCTTTGTGTTTCAGAGAATTGTGCGAAAAGCAAACCATTTACATTGGAGAAGGAGAGCTAATAGTCGGAGAGCGCGGACCCCTGCCCAAAGCCGTTCCCACCTATCCCGAACTTACGTGTCACAGCGTAGAGGATCTGCATATATTGAATACCAGAGAACGTCAACGGTATACTGTCCGTGAGGAAGACATCCCGATCTATGAGAAAGAGATCATTCCCTTCTGGCAGGGCAGAACGCAAAGGGACAGGATCTTTTCAGTCTTGCCCGATGATTGGAGAACCCTCTACAGCAGCGGTCTGTTCACTGAATTTGCAGAACAGCGGGCTCCTGGTCATACGGCTTTGGACGGGAAAATTTACCGGTGCGGTATGAATGGGTTCAGGGATCGCATAGCCCGTGCCATTGAAAGGAATGCTTCGTCGAAAGATCCTCTGGCCTTACAGAAGAATGAAATGTTGCAGGCCATGTACATAGCTTGTGAAGCGATTGTTCTTTTTGCCGGACGCCACGCTTCGCTTGCCCTCAAGATGGCAGCGCAATGCAGGGAACAAGGTGATCTGGAACGTGCGTCGGAGTTGGAATGCATTGCCTTGATATGCCGCCGCGTTCCTGCCGAAGTTCCCGGAACTTACAGGGAAGCCCTGCAGATGTATTGGTTCGTTCATCTTGGGACGATCATTGAACTGAACGGCTGGGACGCCATGAATCCCGGGCATCTGGACCAACACCTGGAGTCGTTTTACCGGAATGACTTGGAATCGGGTATCCTGACAGAACAGCAGGCAAAGGAACTTATGGCTTGTCTGTTCATTAAAGTGAACAACCATCCCGCTCCTCCCAAAGTAGGTGTTACTGCACGTGAGAGCGGTACTTACAACGATTTTACAAATATCAATATCGGGGGTGTCCGCCCCGACGGGAGCGATGCGGTCAATCCTGTCTCCTACATCATGTTGCAAACACTCGAGGAGTTGCACTTGTTACAGCCGGGTCTTTCCGTTCACATTGTCCCCGATACCCCGGAAGATTTTCTGAAGGAAAGCTGCCGTGTGATAGCAAAGGGATACGGTTATCCGTCCGTGTTCAACCCCGATATATATGTCAAAGAACTTGTCCGGCAGGGGAAATCCCTGAAAGATGCGTATGAAGGGGGATGCAGCGGTTGTATAGAAGTGGGTGCTTTCGGTAAAGAGGCCTATTTGTTGACGGGATATCTGAATGTTGTAAAGATCCTGGAAATAACATTAAACAACGGTACGGATCCCGTTTCGGGCCATATGGTTTCCATAAAAACGGGGGATCCCACGGGATTTCGTTCTTTCGACGAGCTGTACGGTGCTTTTATCAAACAGCTAAAATATGTCATCAATACGAAAGTAACGGTAAATCACCGGATCGAACGGATCTGTGCGGAATGGATGCCTGCACCGTTCCTGTCCGTTCTGATAGATGATTGCATTGAGAAGGGCATGGATTACTACAACGGCGGTCCCAGATATAATACATCGTACATTCAATGTACCGGACTTGGAACTGCTGCCGACTGCCTGTCATCTCTTAAGAAGCATATTTTTGACGACGGGAAATGGTCTATGGAAAACCTGCTTAAAGCCCTTTCCTGTAACTATGAAGGCTATGAACCGATGCGCCGATATATTTTGAACAAGACCCCGTTCTTCGGGAACGACGACGACTATGTGGATCGGCTGGCCGTCCGGCTGTACGATGACCTGTTCACTCTGATTGATGGCAGGCCCAATACCCGGGGCGGTAAATTTCATATGGATATGCTGTCCACTACATGTCATGTCTATTTCGGTGCCGTGACAGGGGCTTTGCCCAACGGACGCAAGGCGGGACGTCCTCTTTCGGACGGAACGTCTCCCGCTCACGGAGCCGACACGAACGGACCGACGGCCGTAGTCCGTTCCCTGGGAAAACTGGACCAGGTGAAATCAGGAGGGACGTTGCTCAATCAACGTTTTTCACCTTCCATGGTAAGGACACAGGAAGACAGGGAAAAGCTCGCGTCCCTTATCCGCTGCTATTTTGAACTGGGTGGACATCATATCCAGTTCAATGTGGTGGATACTGATACTTTGCGTCAGGCTCAAAAAGAACCTGAACTGTACAGGGACCTGCTTGTACGCGTTGCGGGGTACAGCGATTATTTCAACCACCTTGCACCGGCCCTTCAGGAAGACATAATCTGCCGGACTCTTAACGAAGGATTCTGATACGATGGTTCGTAAGGGATGTGTTTTCGATATAAAACGGTATGCCATCCATGACGGACCGGGTATCCGGATGAACATCTTTTTTAAAGGCTGTCCCCTTTCTTGTATGTGGTGTCACAATCCGGAAGGACAGGATCCCGACCCGGAATTGATGTTCGACGGGTTACGATGTCTTGCATGCGGTGCCTGTCAGGACCGTTCCCTGCCTGAGGAATGTCCTTCGGGAGCCCTTCAAAGATGTGGAAAATATATGAGCGTTGAGCAGGTGATGGAGATCATACTTCGGGAACGTTTGTTCTTTGACCGGTCCGGAGGAGGTGTTACTTTTACCGGTGGTGAACCGTTGATGCAGCCGGATTTTCTGATCGGTCTGTTGCAGGCTTGTAAAGAAAGCGGTATTGACCGGGCTGTGGACACATCTTTATACGCACCCGGTAAGGTGGTAAGGCAAGTCATATCGCTAACCACGCTTTTTCTGGCCGATGTCAAAATTATGGATCCCCTCAAGCACAAGCAGTATACCGGGGTTGACAACATATTGATCCATAAAAATCTTTTCCTCGTAGCCCGTTCCGGTGTTCCTTTTCTCTTGCGGATCCCATTGGTACATGGGGTGAACGATACGGAGAAAGAAACGGATCTACTGGCCCGTTTTGCCGTACGGTTGCGCGATATGGGAAACCTGAAGGGAATACATCTTTTACCCTGTCACAATTACGGACAAGGTAAAACCATGCGCATGACCGGGAAAAAGGTGCAGCAGGGATCGTTTTCCACTCCGCCTGTCCAGGTGATAGATTCGATAATGCTCAAGTTGCGTGCGCTCGGTTTTCGTGTAGTAAAAGGCGGTTGACCGTTAAGGTATAAGGGGGGCCGTTTTATTTTTCAACCAACCGGATTCTTCATACGTCAGGAAAGGAGCGAGTTTTTCAAAGACGGACCGGTTGTAATCGTTTAGCCATTCTATTTCAGAGCGGTCCATCAGGGAAGTAATGACAGGGGAAGTGTCTATGTGACACACGGTTAGTGTTTCGAATCCCAGCCACGTGCCGAATTCGTTTACCTCCAGCTCCCGGCATAAAAGCACATTTTCATGACGCACTCCGTGTGAACCTTCCCGGTATATACCCGGTTCGTTGGAAGTGACCATTCCCGGGAGGATATCCTGGTCTTTCCAGTTCATCCTGATATCCTGCGGCCCTTCATGAACGCAGAGATAATGTCCTATCCCGTGACCCGTTCCGTGTCCGTAATTCCGGCGGTGCCTCCAGAGCGGGTCCCTTGCGAGCATGTCCAGATGTGTTCCTTTTGTTCCCTTGAGGAATACTGCCCGGCTAAGGGAGATCATACCCTTGAGGGCAACGGTGTAATCTTCCTTTTCTGCCGCTGACAGGGGACCCAGGGGTATTGTTCTTGTGATGTCTGTCGTTCCATACAGGTAATGACCTCCGGAGTCGATCAAATACAGGCCTTTCTTTTCCAGCTTGGAGCATGCTCCCGGAACGGCATTGTAGTGAGGTAAAGCGGCGTTTGCCCCATAGGCTGATATATATCCAAAACTGTCCCCTGCGGCATCCCGGCAGAGCGCTCGCATCCATGAAAGTTTTTTACTTGCATCGGTTTCAGTAAGAGCGACATCGTTTTCCAAAGTCCGTTCCAGCCAAAAGAAAAAACGTTCCATTGCCAGTCCGTCATATAGAAAGGCTTTTCTGAACCCTTCAATTTCCACGGAATTCTTGACGGCTTTTTCCAAGATAACGGGAGATTCGATATCATGAACCGGATAACGTGTCAGTAAATATTGGAAAGCGTTGTAATTCAATGTATTCCCGTCAGCTATTATGCTGCTTTGGGCAGGCAGGGATTTCAGCACATCGTAAAGGGAGTGGTAAGGCATGACCGACACACCTTGTGAACGGAGTATCTTTTCCACCTGTTCGCTTACTTTTTTGGGAGATACAAAAAGAGTGGCGGTTTTTTTATCTACCAGGGCATAGGAAACGGCGACCGGATTGTACGGTATATCATGACAACGGATGTTGAACAGCCAGGCTATCTGGTCCAGGCTATTGAGGAGGATGTGCGTACAACCCTCTTCTTTAATTTGCTCACGTAAACGTTCCAGTTTTTGGCGGGTATCTTTTCCGCTATATTTTTCTTCAAGGATAAAGACCGGATCTTCAGGCAATCCGGGCCTGTCTTTCCAGATGACATTCAAAAAAGAAGGTTTATTATCGATGGTACCGTTGAGGGATTTCAGCACTTGTTCCAGGTATTCCGCTTCCCGGTAAGTGAGACACTCTCCGTCAATTCCCACAACGGCTCCCGGTGTGAGATTGGCGGCCAGCCATTCCGGATAATTTACCGCGCCGGGAACGCGTAAAGGGTGCATCTCAAATCCGGTCCCTTCCAATTCCTGACGGGATTGGATAAAATACCGCGTATCGGTCCACAGTCCGGCATGTGTACGGGTCACCACCACAGTTCCGTAGGAACCTGTAAAGCCCGAGATCCATTTTCTTTGTTGCCAGCGCTCCGGCAGGTATTCGCTTCCATGGGGGTCGGTTCCCGAAATGATAACGGCATCCCACCCGGTTTCCTGCATCAGGCCCCTGAGCGCCTCTATTTTTTCTGATATGTTCATGATTCAAACTTGTTTTTTGATGACAGACCGGTTGAATATGATGAGGCCTGCCATACTGGCTAGACCTATACAGCTGAATATCAGCCATAATATATCAGGCCTATTGAGTTTGTCTATAAAATGATTGTATAAAGGAGCGCCTATGAATCCGCCCACAAAGCTTCCGATGACACTGCAGAAAAAAGAATATCCCATATAAAGACCTTTTTTATCGGGGGGAGCAATAAGACCTACGAAAGAATTGAATTTGGGATGGGCCGTCATTTCACCCAACGTAAAGACGACGCAGCCGGTTATAAATACCCAGGCATTTCCGGATAGGGCGAGTATAGCCATTCCCAGGCTTCCAAATCCGATACCGGCAATGATCGTGGGCAGGGCTTTAAAACGGTTGACCAGCCTGGAAACGAACAATTGAAGGAGAATGATCACCCCGGCATTGAGAACCGTTACGTGTTCCACATCAAACTGCCATTTTGCAGGTCTGCCGGTTATCCATTCCAGGGCGGTATTTACGGCAAGATTTACGGAGCTCATGTCCATTTGGTCGTGAACATACCATAGAACGGTACCGTACATTTGAAAATACATGATCCAGAATCCCGAATAGATCAATATCATGACGATAAACTTCCAGTCTCTGAATACAAGGGCCATATCTTGGAATATCTTGGTCAGGGATTCTTTGGTCCGTCGTTTCCCGGAAGGTTCTTTATAAAAGAATATGTTAATGAGCAGGAGTATGATCCCGGCTGCAGCAGCCATCCAGAAAACATAAGTATAAGATTGTCTTTTGAGTACGGGAACGAGGATTAAGGGAAAGAGGAAAGCTCCCAGGTTGATGGACCAATAGAAGATCCCGAACCCCAGGGTGGAATTCTTTTCATTGGTTACGTGAGCGATCGTCCCCGAAATCACGGGCTTAAACAATCCGGCACCTATAGCCATTACGATGAGCGAAGCAAAGACCGCCCCATAGGATCGCGTAATGCCGGATAGAAAATACCCTGCCGCCAAAAAAGTAAATGCGACCATCAACATGTTCCTGAAACCGTACCTGTCCGCCAGTGCGCCGGCAAATATGGGAAGGAAGTAGAGCAGGGGAGGGATGGTCCCCATAATGGCCCCGGCCGCCTCTCTGGAAAATCCAAGGCCTCCTTCAGCGGAAGAAAGTACGAGATAAACCGATAAAATGGATAGCACCCCATAGTAGGCTCCCCTTTCAAAAAACTCCATAATGATTGCTATCCAGTAGTTTTTGGGAAAGGATCTGATTCCTGTAGTTGACTTATTCATGAAAAAACGGATAAAAATTGATTCCGTAAAGTTACATTCTTTTGATAATTAAAAAATAACGTTTACTTTTGCAGCCCCTTACAAAGGGATTAAAAATAAAGTCTAACTTTCTAACTCTTATTGAAATTATTCACATGGCAAAAGAAAAAGAATTGTCTTCCAAAAAAGCATTGACTGATGTCCAGGATCCGGAAGAGGAGATCATAGTTCGGGAAAAGGAAGAGATTGAAGATTTTACTGAAGATGTTCCCGAAGTCGATGACCGTCCTAAAAACAGGCTCAGTAATGCATCTATTCCCGTTGACCAGTTCGACTGGGAAGCTTTCGAAAAGGAAAGCGTATACGACACCCCAAAGAGTGTCATAGAAGATCTGTACGTTCAGACACTTAACAAAGTAATCGAAAACGAGATCGTAGAAGGTACCGTTGTCAACCTCAATAAAAGGGAAGTAATCGTAAACATCGGATTCAAGAGCGAAGGCGTTATCTCTATTAATGAATTCCGTTACAATCCGGAATTGGCTGTAGGTGATAAGGTAGATGTTTATGTAGAAACTGCCGAGGACAGGAGGGGACAATTGATCTTATCACATAAAAAGGCCCGTTCCCTGCGTTCCTGGGACCGTGTCAACGAAGCTTTCAACAATGACGAGATCGTAAAGGGTTATATCAAGTGCCGTACCAAAGGCGGTATGATCGTAGACGTATTCGGGATAGAGGCGTTCCTCCCCGGATCGCAAATTGATGTAAAACCTATCCGCGATTACGATATATATGTCGATAAGACAATGGAATTTAAGATCGTTAAGATCAATCAGGAATACCGTAATGTAGTCGTTTCCCATAAGGCATTGATAGAAGCTGAACTGGAAGCCCAGAAAGCAGAGATCATAGGCAAATTGGAAAAAGGCCAGATCCTGGAGGGTACCGTCAAGAATATCACTTCCTATGGTGTTTTCGTTGATCTGGGAGGTGTTGACGGTCTGATTCACATCACCGACCTTTCCTGGGGCAGGATCAACCATCCCGAAGAGATCGTACAACTTGACCAGAAGATCAATGTGGTCATCCTGGATTTTGACGACACCAAAAAACGTATTGCCCTGGGCTTGAAACAGCTTACTCCCCATCCTTGGGATTCCTTGGACGACAATATTACCGTAGGCACTGTTGTCAAGGGCCGCATCGTAGTCATTGCCGATTACGGAGCTTTTGTGGAAGTTCAGCCGGGAGTGGAAGGCCTCATACACGTGACCGAAATATCCTGGTCCTCCCACCTGCGCAGCGCACAGGATTTCCTGAAAGTCGGACAGGAAGTCGATGCCGTGGTGCTTACCATTGACAAGGAAGAAAGAAAGATGTCACTTGGCATCAAACAACTCAAACCAGATCCCTGGTCATCTATCAATGAAAAATACCCGGTTGATTCCAGACACACGGCTGTAGTCAGGAATTTTACCAATTTCGGTATTTTTGTCGAGCTTGAGGAAGGAGTGGAAGGACTGGTACATATCAGTGATCTTTCCTGGTCCAAAAAAGTAAAGCATCCCGCCGAATTTACATCGATAGGCGAAGATTTGGAAGTAATCGTACTTGAAGTGGACCAGGAAAACAGAAGGCTTCGCCTGGGCCATAAACAATTGGAAGAAAATCCCTGGGAAGTATTTGAAACGGTATTTACCACCGGTTCCGTACATGAAGGGACCATCACCAATTTTGTCGACAAAGGTGCAACGGTTACGTTGCCTTACGGCATTGAATGTTTTGTAGGAAATAAGAACCTGACCAAGGAAGACGGTTCGGCTGTAGTCTTGGAAGAAAAGCTGCCTTTCAAGGTGCTTGAGTTCAACAAGAACAGCAAGCGCATAGCCATTTCCCATACCCGTACATGGGAACAGGAAGCCAAAAAAGAATCTGCTGGCAGGGAAAAATCCGAATCGGAAACGGAAACCACCCAGAAAGCTGTCAAGAAATTGAAAGCCAGTTTGGAAAAGACAACATTGGGTGATATTTCTGAATTGGCTGCCTTGAAATCGGAAATGGAACAAAATGCCGCTGACACTGACTAGCCTTGGCTGTGCTTCGGCATTGCCAACGAAGGAGAACTATTTTACCGCTCATGTATTGAACATACGTGGGCGGTTCTTTTTGCTTGACTGTGGAGAGGGAACGCAGTTGAGGCTCCGCCAGCTGGATATATCGCTCGGATCCATAGAACACGTTTTTATCACCCATTTGCACGGGGACCATATTTATGGCCTGCCGGGACTGATTTCTTCCATGCATCTGCTGGACAGAACGGCACCTTTGTACCTGTATGCGCCAAAGGGATTGGAGAAAATGCTTTCTTTTTATTCGGAGTTTTCCGGCAGGCAGGAATTATCCTTTCCTGTTATTTACCGTGAGATCACCGGTGCGGGACTGATACAGATTCTGGAAGGTGAAACAGCACGTGTATATGCATTTCCGCTCAACCACAGCATACCTACTTCAGGATTCCTGTTTAGGGAAAAAAGTGTGCGCAAAAGTAAACCCCGCTCCGTTGCCTATTGCACGGATACGGCTCCTTCTCCTGAAATTACGGAGTGGATCGGTGGGGTGGACCTGTTATTTCATGAAGCCACTTTCCTGGAACAGGATGTTCGTTCGGCAGCTCAATACCTGCACAGTACTGCCCGGCAGGCAGCACAGATTGCCTTGGATGCCGGAGCCGGAAAGTTGCTGTTGGGTCACTTTTCGTCAAGGTATAAAGAAACCTCGGCCTTTCTGGCCGAGGCAAGGGAAATCTTTCCCAATACGGAGCTGAGTACGGAAGGCCGTACATTTAGCGTGCCCCGTCGTTTTATTTCTGCAACATAGGCTGGAGCCAGCCAAAGAGTATATAAGCTACGATCAGGGTGATGATGATGTTGACACCCTGTGCCGTCAGGAATGCTTTCAGCGGTCGGCGGTTCTCCTTTGAAAAGATCTCTTTGAACCTTGTTTCCAGGCCTATACATACAAAGGCAATGCTAAACAGGGAGTTGCTGAACCCTTTGGTGATCTTGCCCACTACTTTGGCTTCCTCAACACTGAAGAAAATGCTGAAGATAAGGGATGCCAGTATAAATCCTACCACAAACTTGGGGAAACGGTCCCAGATCAGCTTGGCAGTTGGTTTTTCCTGTCTCTCTTCTCCTTTGTACGTCCAGTACAGGGCGATCAGGAAAGCAGCTATACCCAGCAGCACGTTTTGTGATGATTTTACAATAATAGCCGTTTGGGCTGCTTCATCCCCGAGCATGGTCCCGGCAGCGGCTACGGCACCGGTAGTGTCAATGGTTCCTCCCAGCCAGGCACCTGCCACATCGGGAGAAAGTCCCATAAGATTGGAAAGCCATGGCAATAAGTACATCATGGGAATGGCAATGACCAGCACCAGTGAGATCACGGTCGAGAGCTTCTTGTTGTCTCCTTTGATCACTCCGCAAGTTGCGATGGCGGCCGATACGCCGCAAATGGACACCCCACTGGCCAGCATACTGGCCATTTCGTCGTCCACTTTCATTTTACGGGCGACCCAGAAGGCAAAATTCCATACTACCAAAACCACTATCATAGCTTGTGCCAGTCCGTAGGCACCTGCCTTCATCACTTCTCCGAACAAAATGGTAGAACCCAGGGTGATGATACCTATCTTGATATAGAATTCACTTTGGATGGCAGGTTTCAACCAATTCGGCACTTTGAATACATTGCTGATGATCAGTCCTAAAATCACGGCAAAGAATACGGATTCCAGACCAATAGACTTGATGATCGGGATGGATGCGATCACATTCGATAACAAGGCCAGAAGAAAGATGGTCAGGAAGGAGAGGAAGATCCCTTTGAGGGGCTTCTTCAGAATAGCCGATGTCAGATACGTAACCAACAGCAGGAATACGAACATGTAACCTGCGTCAAGCCACTCTTTAGTCGTTACAAGTGTTTTTGGCATCTTGGGCATGATCGCCGGAACGATCACGGCCAGTACCAGTATGACGGTGGCGGCAGCTACAATGATCCAGTCTTCGGTCAAGAACTGCTTCCACCAGGTATTTTTCGTTTTTTTCATCATAATATGTAAGTTTTTTGGTTTTTATTTCTTCTTAGAAACAGGCCGTCAACATAAAGCCCAGCAATCCGTTATTCTTTTCTTTCTGCACAAATGTGCGGTACGTGTAATTGATCTGTAAGCGGAAGAACCTCTTGTACCAGTAATCCACTCCCACCAGATAGTTAATTTGCCGGGAGTTGTGATCTCCCAGGTCTTTGCGCATGTAATCGTATTTGAAAAGCGGTTGGATATTTCCGGCGAAAGTATATCCGGCCAGGACATAGAAACCGTCACTGTCGGTCTGATCCGTTTTTCCTTTGATATACTCGCTTCTCAGAAGTATTTTACCGTCATCATAGCGGGCACCGAATCCATATCTTGTCCTTGGTTTCAGGTCTCCGTCTGCACCTGTCTTTCCATTGTAATAGGAAGCCGATAAAGTGATCGGACGGATAGGATGTATTTCCAGGCGGCCTGTAATATCTTTATGTTTGTTGTTGTCCCTTACGTTGATCCCCGTACCGTTGTAGAGACCGATCACGTAATCGATGATATTGTACCCGTCCTGTTTGAAGAAACCTCCGTAAACGGCCACTCCTATGTCACGGCCTGTGCCTTTGACACCGGCCAGGTCATTGATCCCCGAAAGATAGCTGACGACCTGGGAGTTCTCCAGGGTTTCAAGGGCCAGAGGACCGTAGGGATTTTCCAGGGAGAATGCCAGTTTGAACTGTCCTACCTGTACGTTGAACATAGGGTTGATCTTAAGCCTGACGAAGGCGTCTATAATCCTTGGAGAAGAAGCGAAGTCCACTTGTAGGCGGTAATCGAGCCATTTGACGAGATCTCCTTTGAAATCCAGTCTTGCCCTGCGGACGTCAAATGAATTGACATTGTTTTCATACTGATATCTGAGATTGATATATCCCGACATTTTCGGCAGCTTGGATATAAAACTTTCCAGTTTTGTAGTTCTTGTCTCCAGATCTGCCTGCTGTGCTATTGTTTGCAAGGGGGTCAAAAGCACGATGGAAAATACGACCAGTTTAAAAATGTTCTTTTTCATTATGAGATACTCTTTAAAAATAGTATAACGGTATATAGTAAATGCAAATATAGTAAAAGCATTTACTAATACAAGTCTTTCTAATAAAAGAGCAGGGACATATATTTTATTACATTTGTATATTATGAAAAAGACAGTACAAAGGTCGCTGATATGTGTAATACTCTTATTATTGTCATCGATCACTTTCCAACCCATGAGAGCCCAGGGTTCGCTCAACGGACTGAACGATCAGGTGAACAAATTGGGACAGACATTGTTCTTTATACGTCAGTATTATATTGATTCCGTAGATACGGTCTCATCTGTAGACAAAATGATCGAGGCACTGGTAGGGGAGCTCGATCCCCATTCAACGTATATTCCTGCAGAAGATGTACGTAGCATGAATGAACCGCTTGAAGGCAATTTCGAAGGGATCGGCATTGAATTTGCCATTATCCGTGACACCCTTGTCGTGGTTACGCCCATAGCGGGAGCTCCTTCCGAACGCGTGGGGATCAGAGCGGATGACAGGATTGTTGCCGTTGACGGAGAGGAGATTTCCTCTCCTGCACTTACCAATCAGAAGGTTTTCTCTCTGCTCAGGGGGCCTAAGGGAACGAGGGTATCATTGACCGTGGTCCGCCGTGGTGAACGTGACCCCCTCTATTTTGAAGTCGTCAGGGACAAGATCCCCATTCAGAGTATAGATGCGGCCTATATGGCGGCTCCCGGTGTAATGTATGTCAGATTGAATAAGTTTGCCCTGACTACCCAGGACGAGTTCATAGAAACGTTCAGGAATCTGAAGGGTATGCCTGCGGGATTGATCCTGGATCTGCAAGGGAACGGGGGAGGTTATTTGGGTGCTGCCCTTTTCCTGGCCGAACAATTTCTAAGTAAAGATGAACTGATTCTCTTTACGGAAGGAGGTAAGATGAAACGTGGGGAGGTAACTGCATCGGGGATGGGTTTTTTTCAAAATACGCCTGTAGTAGTGATCATAGACGAAAGATCGGCTTCGGCAAGCGAGATCGTAGCCGGTGCCATACAGGATTGGGACAGGGGGGTGATCGTGGGAAGGAGGTCTTTTGGGAAAGGCCTGGTACAACAGTCCTTTCCGCTCAATGACGGATCGGAATTGAGGCTCACCGTGGCACGTTATCATACTCCCAGCGGAAGGCTGATCCAATCGCCTTATGAGATGGGTGAAAAGGAATCGTATTACAGGAAAATCCTGGAAAGGTACGAAAGGGGAGAGTCGTTCAGCCGGGACAGTGTTAGGATCCCGGATTCGCTTGCATACAGGACTTTGCGGCAGAACAGGCTAGTATATGGCGGAGGAGGTATCATGCCCGATGTTTTTGTTCCCGCCGACACGACTTATTATTCCGATTTCTATATCCAATTGTCCAGAAGGGGTATTATCAGTGCATTCATTAACCGGTATCTGGATACGGAAAGGGAGCGTCTCGCAGGGTTGTACCGCGATTTTGAATCGTTTGAAAAGGGTATGGGTCCGGAGGATGTTCCGTTCCGGGAGTTGATAGACTATGCCGTTACGATGGGAATAGTCCCGCAAGAGGAAGAACTTGAAATCTCGGGAAAACATATACGGTTACAGCTCAAGGCATTGATAGCGGCCAGACTTTTTGGAACGGGCGGTTTTTACCGTGTGATCAATCCGATCTTACCGGAATACAGGAAAGCATTGGAGGTTATGAACGGGTTGCTATAACGCCGGATCCGACCAGTTCATCTTCTTGATACCAGGCTGCAAATTGTCCCGGGGTGATACCCCGCTGCGGTTCATTGAAACGGATCTGCATATCTGTGTCAAATTGCAATACACCATCCTGCAAGGGTTGACGGTACCTGATCCTGATGCTATATTGGCGTTCTTCTCCCGGTTTCATTTCCAGATCCGGCCTTATCCAATGAACGTCTGTCCCGGCAACGGTCAACATGTTGTGATACAATCCGGGGTGGTCCTGACCTTCTCCCACATATATGGTGTTTGTCCCTACGTCCGTTGACAAGACGAAAAGAGGATCTTTATGACCGCCTATATGCAATCCTTTTCGCTGTCCGATCGTATAGAAATGCGCTCCCTGGTGTTTTCCGATAACGGAAGAGCTACCGTCACGAAAGATCTCCACAACGTCTCCCTCTTTGCGTGCCAGCCTTTGCTGCAGAAAAACAGGCAAGTCCACTTTGCCTACAAAGCAGATCCCCTGTGAATCCTTCCTATCCGAAGTGGGCAGCCCTGCTTCCCGGGCCAGTTTCCTCACCTGCGGCTTTGTCAGGTCCCCGATGGGAAAAACCGCCCTTGACAGCTGCGCCTGGTTCAACTGGCAAAGAAAATACGACTGGTCTTTATTGCGGTCGGCTCCCTGAAGTAACCTGACCATCCCTTCGGGAGTGATCTCCGTCCTGCAGTAATGGCCTGTAGCCACCTTGTCGGCTCCCAGTTCGAGGGCTTTGTCCAGGAAAGCGTCGAACTTGATCTCCCGGTTACACAGTATATCGGGATTGGGAGTCCGTCCGCGTTCGTATTCACGGAAGATATATTCCACGATCCTGCGGCTGTAATCATTGCTCAGATCTGTGTAAAAAAACGGAATGTCCAGTTTATGTGCTACCATCCTGGCCAGATCCAGGTCTTCTTCCCATGCACAGTCGCCATGAAGTGTCCCGGTCGTATCGTGCCAGTTTCTCATAAACAGGGCGATCACGTCATGTTTATGCCGCTTCAGAAGAAGGGCGGCAACCGAAGAATCAACTCCACCAGAAAGGCCGACGGCAATTTTCATAAGGCATAAAAAAAGGGTAAGCTGGATGTATCGCACCGCTACAACCACCTACCCTTGCTGTCTTCCAACCCTGGGGGAGTTCAGTGGGAGCTGGTCGTACACGACTTACCCCATACAAAGGTACAAAAAATCAGAAAGAATCAAATCCGAAAGGCAAAAGATCCTTTACGCTGTTGAAGATCCGGACTTCATTTCCGTTTGCCAGCAGGACACGTATAGGGACCCCCGCTCTTTTCTCACTTTCCAGAAGAACCTGCCGGCATACTCCACAAGGAGAGGCGGTGACGGCTATGGAACGGATGGTCGATTCCGGGTAGTTTGCGTGTGCGTAAAAGACGACAGCTCTTTCTGCGCAGATCCCCGCCGGAAAAGAGGCATTTTCCTGGTTGTTTCCCGTCAGGATGCGGCCGTTCTTCAGGCGGATGGCAGCGCCGACCCTGAACTTTGAATAAGGTGCATAGGCATTGCCGGCTGCTTGAATAGCCTTTTCCATAAGTTCGGCATCTGCCGGGTTCAGGCGGTCCCTGGTTGTGACGTTGTATTCGATGGTAAAGGTACTCCGGTTCATAGGGTAAGAAGGTTTACGGAAAGCAAATATAAGAATTTATACTACATTTGCATCATGTTGAATCCGTGTCTATACAAGGCATTTTGCTTGGTTGTCTGTGTTCTTCAGGTACATGTGTCTTCTGCTGTCCCCATTTTGTCCTCCGGTGCGGATATTCATCTTACACGTAAACAGTATATTGAAAAGTATAAAGATATTGCGGTCAGACAGATGCACCGTTACGGGATCCCTGCCAGCATCATACTGGCGCAGGGATGCCTGGAATCCGGGAACGGGAACAGCCGCCTTGCCAGGGAAGCGAATAACCATTTTGGCATAAAATGTCATGATTGGGAGGGAGACCGCATATTCCACGATGACGACCAGTCAGGGGAATGTTTTCGGAAATATGCCAGCGCAGAGGATTCCTATTATGATCATTCCGAATTTCTTAGCACGCGTCCGCGGTATTCGGACCTATTTCTGTTGGACAGGACGGATTATGTAGGGTGGGCGCACGGATTGAAAAAAGCGGGATACGCAACCAACCCCAGATATGCCCAATTGCTTATCAATCTGATAGAAAATCATAATTTACACCAATATGACACCTTCCTCCCGGAAGATACAACTGATCAGTGGCAGAGACCGGCACCGGCACGGTACGGGAAATATACCGGGGATCTTCCTTTGGAAGACGTGTTTTCAATATCTGTGGAAAGAAGGGTACGGCAGACAAACGGTAAACGTTATGTAATAGCTCAGCCCGGTGATACGTATCGCTCCCTGGCAGCCGAGTACGGTCTGTTTAAAGGTGAACTGATCCGGTACAACGATACCCGCCGGGATGATGCTCTTGCCGTTGGAGAGAAGGTGTATCTGGAGCGAAAAGCAAAAAAGGGTCCCAAAGGAGTGTCCACATGGACGACGGTGGCCGGTGAAACGTTGCACTATGTGTCACAACGTTTTGGGATACGTCTGGAATCGTTGCGTAGACTGAATCCCGGCATTGAAGATCGTCCGGCGCCGGGGACCGTGTTGGACTTGCGATAAATAATTGACGGTATGAGAAAGAGATCCGGTCTTGTCGTTGTCTTGTCTTTCTTGGTTATACTCTCCGGCCTGTTGGCGGGAGGATGGCTCTTTTTAGTATTTCGTCACAAGAACATTGTCACCCCGGAGGGACAAACAGCCTATTTACTGATCCCTCACGGAGCTGATTTTGAGCAAGTCATGGATAGTCTGACGGTAAACGGTTTTTTAAAATTCGAAGACACATTCCGGTGGGCGGCCCGTTACGAGAACCTTCCTTCCCATGTACATCCGGGACGTTATGGACTTGATCCGAACATGAACAACCAGACTTTGGCAAGAAAGCTGGCCATGGGTTGGCAGGATCCGCTAAATATAACTTTATCCGGGACCATCAGGACTTTTGAAAGACTGGCTTCGGTCCTGACCAGGAACATCGAGCTGGATTCTTCCGCTGTGATGGAATACCTGAAGAACGACAGCCTGATCGCTAAGTTCGGTTTTGACAGCGTTAGTCTCAGGGGCATGTTCATCCCCAATACCTATCAGGTGTATTGGACCGTATCGGCAGAGCAGCTCATGGAAAGGATGTACAGGGAGTATAAGCATTTTTGGAATGAAGAGCGCCGGGGAAAGGCACAGGACATAGGACTGACCCCGTTTCAGGTCAGTACTTTGGCTTCGATCGTCTACGAAGAAACAAAAATGACGGACGAAATGCCTGCCGTGGCCGGTGTTTACATGAACCGGTTAAGGATCAATATGCCTTTGCAGGCAGATCCGACGCTTATCTTCGCTGCCCGGGATTATTCCATACGCAGGGTCCTGAAAAAGCATACGCGCATTGATTCCCCTTATAATACATATCGCTACCGGGGCCTGCCCCCGGGACCTATCAGCATACCTTCCATTGAAGCGATAGATGCCGTACTGGACTATGATCGTCACCATTATCTTTATTTTTGTGCAAAAGAGGATTTTAGCGGGTACCATAACTTTGCCGCAACCTTGTCCGGTCACATGAAAAATGCAAGAAGGTTTCAAAAAGCATTGACTCAAAAAATGAAAGAGGAGGGACAGGCCCCATGAACAAACCGACACTTTATCTGATACCTTCCCCGTTGGGCAATACGCCTCCGTCTGCCGTGCTGCCTTCGGATCATATAAAAATAGTGGGGACGTTGCAGGATTTTGTAGTAGAGGAGTTCAGGACTGCCCGGCGGTATCTTTCGGCCCTGGGGCTGAAAGTGGGATCGTTGAAGTTCGAGTTGCTCAACGAACATACTTCCCCGCAGGAGGTGGACGGCTTGCTGGCACCGTTGCGTGCGGGGCGTTCCGTGGGGATGATATCGGGGGCGGGTCTTCCTGCCGTTGCCGACCCCGGTGCGGAGCTTGTCGCCCTTGCCCACAGGAACGGATTCGAGGTGGTACCCCTTGTAGGACCTTCTTCTTTGATGCTTGCGCTGATGGCTTCGGGTCTCAACGGTCAGAAATTTGCTTTTCAGGGGTATTTGCCGGTAAAACCGGTGTTGAGGGATAAAAAGATCCGGGAATTGGAAAAGTTGTCCGCAAAGGAACATCAGACCCAGTTGTTTATAGAAACCCCTTACAGGAATGAAGCGTTGTTTAGGGCGTTACTCAATTGCTGTTTGCCGGGTACACGTCTGACGGTTGCAGTCAACCTCACGATGCCCGATGCATTGATCCGTACGCGAACTATCGGTGAGTGGAAGAAATTCAAACCCGGTTTTGATGAATCGTATAAAAAGAAGCCGTGTGTTTTTTTAATATTGGCTTAATACATTATGGCTGTTATCGTATTGAAGGATTTAATATTTTATTCACACCACGGGTGTTTTGACGAAGAGCGTCTTATCGGGACGCGTTTCAGTGTAGATGTGGAAATGGAAACGGATAACTGTCCGGCTGTGCTGACCGACTGTCTTGAAGATACCGTGGATTACTCCCGTATCTACTCCCTGGTGGCTGCGGAAATGGTCATTCCCAGCAGGTTGTTGGAAAATGTGGCGGGAAGGATACTCCGGTCTCTTTTAACTGCATTTCCCGGGACCGATTGTCGTGTGACGGTATCCAAACTGGCGCCTTCCATCGGCGGTGAAGCCGGAAGGGCGTCGGTTACGGTAACAAAGAAGGATCTGGGAGATGAATGACAAAAAAACATGTGCCGTCATCACCCTGGGTTGTAAGCTCAACTATGCCGAAAGTGCAACGATCGCCCGGGATCTGTTGCTGAAGGGATACGAGAGGATCGGTCCCGCACGTGCTGCAGATCTGTATGTGATCAATACTTGTTCCGTTACCGAACATGCAGACAAGAAAAGCCGTCAGGCGATACGCAAAGTGCTGCGAACCAATCCCGATGCCTATGTTATTGTTACGGGATGTTCGGTCCAGCTCAGACCGGAAGATCTGTGGAATATACCCGGAGTAGGGGCACTGCTTGGCACGGGGTTCAGGGACCGTGTCGTACACGTTTCGGAGTCTAAGGTGCCCGGAACTTTGTTACTGGAACCTTGTGGGGACAGGGATGGTTTTTTCCAGGCTTATTCTGCCGGGGAGGACGATGGCGAAAGGACGCGTTCTTTCCTTAAGGTGCAGGATGGCTGTGACTATTGCTGCGCCTATTGTACCGTTCCCCTGGCAAGGGGAAGGAGCCGGAACATTCCCATAGCCGCAGTCGTTCGGCAGGCAGCGGAGATAGCGTCAAAAGGCGTTAGGGAAATTGTGCTGACCGGTGTCAATACGGGAGATTTTGGAAAAACGACGGGAGAGTCGTTTGCCGATCTTCTGAGGGCTCTTGCAGAAGTTCCCGGGATTGACCGTTACAGGATATCCTCCATAGAACCGAACTTGCTGACCGGGGAGATCATAGAGATGACAGCTGCCGGGAAACGTTTCCTCCCTCATTTTCACATTCCCCTTCAGAGCGGGAGTGACCGTGTGCTCAAAAAAATGGGCCGAAGGTACGACACGGCTTTATTCGTCCAAAAGGTAAGGCATATCCGTACCCTGATGCCGTATGCCTTTATAGGGGTAGATGTGATAGCAGGCTTTCCCGGAGAGACGGAGGCTGATTTTACCGATACGTATAACCTGTTGGAAGAGCTCAGGCCTTCTTTTCTGCATGTGTTCCCGTTTTCCCTCCGGCCCGGGACACGGGCTGCCGCGTTCCCCGTCACGGAACGGGTACGGGACAGTGTCATAACAAGAAGAACGCAACTGCTTGGCCGGTTGTCGGACAGGCTGCATAATGAGTTTATCCTGGCTAACAAAGGAAGAAGAGAAGAAGTATTGTTCGAAGGAAAGACCGGTAAAGGGAAGATGCACGGATACACACGTAATTACATCCGGGTGGAAAGGCCGTACGATCCTTCCCTGATCAACACCATAGTAGAAATTATACTTGATTGAAATGTACTGGGACCTTTTTAAAGTTTTTTTCAGGATAGGCGCCTTCACAATAGGCGGCGGTCTGGCTATGATCCCAATAATAGAACGGGAAGTAGTGGACCGTAAAAAATGGATTACCAAGGAAGATTTTACCGATATGCTGGCCGTGACACAGACGCTTCCCGGCGTTATAGCTGTCAATATGGCCGTTGCGGTGGGTTACCGGATCAAAGGGTTTCGGGGATCGCTGATTTCTGTCCTGGGTGCCGTCGTAGCCCCTTTTTTTTCCATTTTGATCCTGGCCGTCTTTTTCAGGAATTTCAGGGAACATCCTGCGGTGGAAAAGATATTTATGGGCATGCGCCCGGTAGTCGTATCCCTGATTGCCGTTCCGGTGATCACTACCATGCGTTCGATAGGGCTCACCTTATCGTCGGGGTTGATCGCTGCCGCCGCCGCTCTGTTGATATGGCTCTTTGGCATATCGCCCGTATGGGTCATCATGGCAGCCGGCTTGGGAGGGTATATCTGGTACAGGGTTGACAAACATCAAAAAGGGAGGCCTGGGAGATGATCTATCTGCAATTGTTCTATACGTTTCTGAAGATCGGCTTTTTCTGTTTCGGGGGAGGCTATGCCATGTTGTCACTCATTCAGGATGAAGTGATCAACCATCACGGATGGCTTACGATGACGGAGTTTTCCGATATCCTGGCCGTCTCCCAGATGACACCCGGTCCCATCGCCATCAATACGGCTACTTACGTGGGTTATACTTCGGCAGGCGGGAGCGTCCTGGGTTCGGTCATGGCAACTTTAGCGCTGATCCTGCCGTCTGTGACGATGATGAGCATTGTCAGCCGGTTTTTCATAAAATACAGTCATAACGAGATCGTGCAGGGTATATTTAAAGGAATCCGCCCGGTAGTCGTAGGCCTTATAGCATCTGCCGCACTTGTTATGGCAACACCCGAAAACTTTACGGATTACAGGAGTTATCTGCTTTTCTCCGCAGGATTTCTGGCTGCATACTTCTACAAGGTACATCCCATTCTGCTGATGGTACTGGGAGGAGTCGCCGGATATTTAATGTACTGAGAGCAGGGTTTATCGTTCCCTCGTTTTTTTTTCAGTAAATTTGCAATTTTAGGATTATTCCTATGCTATTCAAGCTCAAGGCACCATATGAGCCTACGGGTGACCAACCGCAGGCTATCGAACAGTTGACGGCACTTTTTAGGGAAGGTACGGCCGCTGCCGTATTGCTGGGAGTGACCGGATCCGGGAAAACGTTTACGATGGCCAACGTGATAGAAAAATTGCAGCGTCCGACCCTGGTCATAAGCCATAACAAAACCCTTGCCGCCCAGCTCTATGCCGAGTTCAAAAGCTTTTTTCCGGACAATGCGGTGGAATATTTCGTGTCGTATTACGATTATTATCAACCGGAAGCGTATCTGCCCGTCACTGACGTGTACATAGAAAAGGACTTGAGCATCAACGATGAAATAGAGAAATTGCGTTTGAGCACTACTTCATCATTGTTGAGTGGCAGACGTGACGTACTGGTGGTCTCTAGTGTCTCGTGCCTTTACGGAATAGGAAATCCCGAAGATTTCCATTCCAATACGATTACCCTTAAAACGGGAGAGGTCCATGATTTCAACCAATTGCTGTACCGCTTGGTAGATGCGCTGTATTCGAGGAACGAAAATGAGTTCAAAAGAGGTACATTCCGGGTGAGGGGAGATGTGGTGGATGTCTTTCTTGCCTATGATGACATAGCCTGCCGCATCGCTTTTTGGGGAGATCGGATAGATTCCATTGAACGGGTTGATCCGGTGACCGGAGCAAGGATGGAAAAGATCGAAGGCATAACCATCTATCCGGCCAGTGCATTTGTAACTACCCAGGAAAGAAAAGAACAAGCCGTCAGGAATATACAGGATGACCTTGTAGAGAGGGTATCTTACCTTAAGGATATTGGCAAGCATCTGGAAGCAAGACGGTTGTCGGAGCGTGTGGAATTTGATGTGGAAATGATCCGTGAATTGGGGTATTGCTCCGGAATCGAAAATTATTCGCGGTATTTTGACGGGCGTCCCCCGGGTACGAGACCTTTTTGCCTGTTGGATTATTTTCCGGATGATTTCCTGACTATTATAGACGAAAGTCATGCGACCCTTCCGCAAATAAGGGCTATGTACGGGGGTGACCGCTCCCGTAAGGAAGTGCTCATTGAATACGGCTTCCGGCTTCCGGCAGCAGCGGACAACCGTCCTTTGACCTTTGAAGAATTTGACCGTATTGTAGGGCAACGTATGTATGTTTCCGCCACTCCGGCCGATTATGAACTGGAAAGATCGGAAGGTCTCATTGTAGAACAGGTGGTCAGGCCTACGGGACTGCTCGATCCGCCCGTTGAAGTTCGCAAAACGGAAGGGCAGATAGACGATCTGATAGAAGAGATCCGGTCTTGTGCCTCAAAAGACCAGCGTGTGCTGGTAACCACCCTTACAAAAAGAATGGCGGAAGAGTTGCATAAATTCCTTCAAAGAATAAGGATCCGTTCCACTTACATACATTCGGACGTGGAGACCCTGGAAAGGATAAGGATACTTGAAGAATTCCAGAAAGGATATTACGATGTGCTGATAGGGGTTAATTTGCTGCGTGAGGGACTGGACCTGCCGCAGGTTTCCCTGGTTGCGATATTGGATGCCGATAAGGAAGGCTTTTTGCGTTCGGAAAGAGCATTGACACAAACGGCAGGAAGGGCTGCCCGGAATGTGGAGGGACGGGTGATCATGTATGCGGACAAAATAACCGACTCCATGGCGCGTACCATACGTGAGACGGAAAGACGCCGTGATAAACAAATGCAATATAACAAGGAGCACGGGATCACACCTACCCAGATCGCCATGAATGTCCGCAATACCCTGGGCCAGGAGATGGCTTACGGCCTGATGGAGGATACGGCTTTCATGGTGGCGGAAGATCCTGTAACACGATCCATGACACCCCAACAGCTGGAAAAAGCCATCGCCACTGCCAGGCAAAGGATGGAGGATGCGGCCAGGAAACTGGACTTCATTACTGCGGCAAAATTCAGGGATGAGATGTATATCTTGGAAAAACTACAAAAATGAACGGGGACGTTGTCAATAAAGCGAGGGAATTCGCTGTACAGAGACTCGAAGGTCTTACACGCGGTAATGGACAACCGTTCATGCATCATGTCGATGCCGTTGCCGCTATTGTTGACAGGGAGATCGGATTGCCCCGGGAAGCCGTCGTTACCGTATACCTGCATGAGGCAAGCCGTAAGGACCACGGCTTGCTTGAAGAGATCAACCGTTCCTTTGGCCGTGAGATCGGCCTCATGGTGTACGGATTGAACAGGATTGCGACAATCAATCCGAGAGATACACGTTTACAAGCTGAAAATTACAGAAAGCTGATCATATCCTATTCGACCGATCCGCGTGTGACCCTTATTAAACTGGCTGACAGACTCGAAATTATGAGGTCGCTTACCGATTGTTTTCCAAAGAGTGAACAGATCAGGAAGGCTACCGAGACCATGATGCTATATGCCCCGTTGGCCCATCAGCTTGGTTTGTACAGGATCAAAAGCGAACTGGAAGACCTTTCTTTCAGGATCCTCCAACCGGAAGACTACCGTTTGATAACCAATAGCCTGAGAGCCGGCGAAATAGAACGGGAAGCCCAAATTGCCCGGTTTGTCAGGCCGTTGGAAAAAGAACTCAGGAAGGCAGGCGTCAAGTATGAATTAAAGAGCCGTACGAAAGCCATTTATTCCATTTGGCGAAAAATGCAGGCCCAACAAGTGGGCGTGGAAGAAGTGTACGATATCCTTGCCATCCGGTTTATCGTAGATACGGTCCCTGAAAAGGAAAAGGAAGTCTGCTGGCAGGTATATTCGATCGTAACCCAGATATATGAGCCGATCCCTGAAAGGATGCGTGACTGGATCACGTTACCGAAGGCAAGCGGATACGAATCGCTGCATATTACGGTACGTACCCCTGAAGGATTGATGGTAGAGGTACAGATTCGAAGCCGCAGAATGGACGTTACGGCCGAATACGGTGTGGCGGCGCACTGGACATACAAGGGCATGCCCAATGAACAGATGTTGCAGGATTGGCTGGCCCATGTCAGGAAGCGGCTGGAAGATCCCGGCGGGAGTTTTACATCTGCAACCGAAGCGGATTCGTTCAAACCCAACGAGGTATATGTCTTTACCCCGGCAGGTGATCTGAGGCGTTTGCCTGCGGGAGCTTCCGTCCTGGATTTTGCTTTTGATATCCATACCAACGTCGGGGTCAGATGTACCGGGGCAAAGGTGAACGGAAAAATGTCCCAGGTCCGGGATATACTCCAAACGGGCGATGTAGTGGAGATCCTGACATCAAAGAACCAGAAGCCGTCTAAAGACTGGCTTGGATTTGTCGTATCCGGAAAGGCCAAGAACAAGATCCGCCAGAAATTGCGTGAAGAAGCCGGCGTCCAGGATGCCCTTGGCAGGGAAATTCTGGAACGCAGGATGAAGAACTGGAAAATAGAGCTGATGCAGGAAGATATGACGCAATTGCTTAAAAAGTTTAAAATAAAGCAGATAAGTGACTTTTATGCTGCCATTGCCAGGGAAGATATAGCGTTACAGGATATCAAATCTTTCCTGATCCGGGAAAAGGAGGGAAGGGCCGTCAAAACGGCTGCGGAACCGGCTGCGGCCGAACTTTCGCAGGAGGAATCTGCATACAGGGAAGGAGATTACCTGGTTATTGACGATATGTTCGGAAGGATCGGCTACAGGCTGGCAAAGTGTTGCAATCCGGTGATCGGGGACGATGTTTTTGGATTTGTTTCGGTTAAGGAAGGAATAAAGATACACAGGATGAGCTGTCCGAACGCGGAACGTTTAATGACGCAATATCCATACAGGATACAGAAGGTCAGATGGCGCAATGCGGTCGCTCTGGCTGTTTTTCAGACTACGATCCGCTTTACCGCTTACGAAGAAATCGGACTGGCGCAGGAAGTCAGTGATGTGATCCGGAACCTTTCGCTCAATTTGCGCAGCTTTACCTTTTCCGGCCAGAACGGCAAGATCACAGGCAGGTTGCAGGTGGCGGTAAACTCCAACAAACAGGTGGACCTGCTCCTTTTCCAACTCAGGAAAATCAGGGGAGTCATTAAAGCAGTAAGAGAATGAAATGATGACGGAAAACAAGATCGTTATTAAGGGTGCACGGGTTCATAACCTGAAGAACATATCCGTAGATATTCCACGTGACACGTTCATAGTGATTACGGGAGTGTCGGGTTCGGGAAAGTCTTCCCTTGCCTTCGATACCCTTTTTGCCGAAGGACAGAGGCGTTATGTGGAAAGTCTTTCCGCTTATGCGAGACAATTCCTTGGAAGGATCAAAAAGCCGGATGTTGACTCCATTGAGGGAATACCTCCTGCCATTGCCATAGAACAGAAGGTCAATACACGCAATCCGCGTTCCACCCTGGGCACTTCCACGGAGATATACGATTACCTGAGATTGTTGTACGCCCGTGTAGGCAAAACGTATTCACCGGTATCGGGCAAGGAAGTCACTTGTCACAGCCAGGACGATGTGATGCAATTCATATTGTCATTGCCAAAGGAAGGATATGCCCTGATCCTGGCTCCCTTCGGATGGGAAGATTCTCAACGCAGGGTGGAGAATCTGTTGCAGCTCCAGCAGGACGGATATGTCCGTTTTCATGACGGGCGGGACATCGTAAGGATTGAGGAGTTGCTTAGCAATATGGAAACTTATGCTTCCTGCGACATGTTTCTTCTGGCCGGAAGGGTAAGTCCACAGGACGATCCCGACAACAGGGCGCGGATCCTGGAGTCGGTCCGGTCCGCATTTTCTATCGGGGACGGTTCCCTGATGGTCCTTACAGGAAATCAAAAGGTTCCGTTTTCGACACGTTTTGAAGCAGACGGCATGACTTTCATGGAACCTACGGAATACCTGTTCAGCTTTAACAGTCCTCTGGGAGCCTGTCCCGTTTGCGGCGGATACGGACAGATCACGGGTATAGATGAGTCCCTGGTCATCCCCGACAGGGAACTTTCCGTTTACCAGGATGCCGTTGCCTGCTGGAGAGGTGAAGTGATGAGCTCTTTCAAGAATGAGGTCATAAAGAACGCTGCCCGGGTGGGTTTCCCGATTCACAAGCCGTACAGGGAACTGTCGGCACGGGAGAAGGAGTGGCTATGGAACGGGGATGGCCGTGTGACCGGCATTCACCGTTTCTTCAAACACCTGGAATCAGCCAGGTATAAGATCCAGTACAGGATCCTGATCAGCCGTTTTACGGGGAAAACCTTATGTCCCGAATGCGGGGGGACCAGGTTGAGGAAAGAGGCTTCTTATGTAAGGATCCACGGCAAACGTATAGATCAGTTGCTTGAAATGAACGTTGAAGATCTGGAATCGTTCCTCAAAAGTATTCCGTGGAACCGGAAGGAACTTCAGATTGCAGGGAGGACCCTGCAAGAGATCGGTTCCCGCCTTCATTTTCTAAACCAGGTGGGATTGGGGTATCTGACCCTTAACAGACGGTCTTCCACGTTGAGCGGAGGGGAAAGCCAGCGGGTGAACCTGGTAAGTTCCCTGGGAAGCTCCCTGGTAGGGAGTCTCTATATCCTGGATGAGCCAAGCATAGGGTTGCATCCCCAGGATACCCAGAAACTCCTGGCTTCGCTCAGGGATCTGAAGGAATTGGGCAATACGGTTCTGGTGGTGGAACACGACGAGGAGATCATGAGGGCAGCCGACCAAATCATAGATATCGGACCTCTTGCCGGAAAAGACGGAGGCAGGCTTATTTACCAGGGGCCGCCGGTCAAACTGGGCCAACCGTGCGATCCGGGTGAAAGCCGTACGTTGCGGTTCCTGACAAACCCGCATGTAATTCCTGTTCCGGGGAAACGTCTGAGGTGGAACTCTTATATCGGGGTTGAAGGTGCTGCCCACAACAACCTGAAAGACATTGACGTGAAATTTCCCCTACAGGTCTTTACGGCAGTCACGGGTGTCAGCGGTTCGGGAAAGTCTTCCCTGGTAAGGGATATTCTTTATTATGCCCTGGGGAGGCAATACGGCCAGGGAAGGATTCCATCACCCGGCAAGTTCCGCAAGCTGAGCGGCGATCTCTACCGTATAGGCGGTGTGGAGCTTGTAGATCAAAATCCCATTGGCAAATCATCCCGTTCAAATCCGGTTACCTATATCAAAGCTTATGATGATATACGGAAACTCTATTCGGAGCAGCCCTATGCCCGTATGAACGGATACGGGCATTCCCACTTTTCTTTCAATATTGAGGGAGGTCGCTGCCCTGAATGTCAGGGAGAAGGAGTGGTCAAGGTTGAAATGCAGTTCATGGCGGATGTTGTGCTTACCTGTGAATCTTGTGGAGGAAAACGTTTTCAGCCGGATATTCTTGAAGTCAGGTACAAGGACAGGAATATTTATGACATCCTCGAAATGACGGTTGAAGAGGCGATCGATTTCTTTTCATCCCAGAATGATCCCGCAGCCCTTCGCATAGCTGAAAGGCTCAGACCCCTGGATGAAGTGGGGTTGTCCTATATTAAGCTTGGTCAAAGCAGCAGCAGTTTGAGCGGAGGAGAAAGCCAGCGGGTAAAACTTGCCTACTTCCTGTCCAGGGAGAATACCGCCGACAGCCGTCTTTTCATTTTTGATGAACCGACTACGGGACTTCACGTATATGATATCGCCAAGTTGCTGAGATCGTTCGCTGCATTGATCTCCAAAGGTCATACTGTACTGGTGGTAGAGCACAATATGGATGTGGTAAAATGTGCCGATTGGGTCATTGATATGGGACCCGGTGCCGGGGAAAAAGGCGGTACCTGTTGTTTTTGCGGTACACCGGAAGACCTTGCCGGAAGGGATGACCTTCCCACCGGCAGGGCGATGCGTGCCAAATTATTAGGATAAAAAGCTTTCAGGTCGGTAGAAGTTTTTTATTTTTGTCATATGTTCAGGCAAATTTTCTTAACGGCAGTTTTGGCTGCATCATTGGGTGCAGTCTCCGGTCACCGGCTCACTGCGCAATCTACGACAGCGGCCATACCTTTTTCTTGTATTTCCCCTCAGATCGGTACGGATATTGGCGGCGCGGTTCCCATACCTTTCAGTGCTGTGGGAGGTCATTTCAATGCCTACCCCAAACTGAACGCCACCTTGGGGGCCCGTTTTTTCCTTAATATACATGATCGCTGGAATGTAGGGGTCAACCTAAATTATAAGACTATAGCCATGGATGCCGATGCGCGGGTCACAAACCAGAAGTTCAAGGGAGAAAACATGGTCCAGTATTTTACCGGCACGTCGGAAATGTCCATGAGTTTTACTTTGCTGGAATTGCCGGTTTACATAGAGTTTTTGGTGGGATCGAGAAGACAGCACGGGATCCAGTTGGGCGTCTTTGGGTCGTATGTATTCAAATCCAGTTTCATTGTCCGTGCGACCAAAGGTTTTATAGGATCTGAGCCGGACCGTGTGGATTCTGATCTGACCAGTCCCCAGGTCATGGATTTTTCCTCTTTGCTGGACAGGTGGGATGCAGGATTGCTGGCCGGATACGAAGCAAGAATCTTTCCCCGTGTCAAGATGGGACTTCACCTGATGTTCGGGTTCAAGGATATCTTTAAGCCGGGAAGTGACTTTTTTGATTACAAGATGAAACAGATGAGGGGGAGTGTAACGGTTTCTTATGACCTGGTCCGTTTTTTTCAGCGCTGAGTCAGGTCCCACAATGTAAAGAACAACCACCTTGTCCTTTTGGTCAGAACGGGAATATTGATTATTTCCGGAGTGTCTTCCGGTTTGTACGTGTAATCGTTCACACCCGAAGTGATCAGCAGGGAAGGGACCTGCATCTGATGCAGAATTGATTGTTCGGTCATCGAAAAATAGATGTCGGCAAAAGCGGGGCTGTTATAGAAAGAATAGTCCAGATCCAGACCGGTGTTATAAAATGAATTGTTGTTATTCATGGACTGTACGATGTGGGCAGGTACTTCCTCTGCCCCAAGGATCAGCACGTAATTGCTCTGCTCACCGGGAGGTTCGAGGCTTGTTCCCAATTGATCCAGGTTTATATTGAGTACGATCCGGGAGGCGGGTATCCCCAATGATAGAGCAAAGATTCGGGCTCCTGTCATGGAAAATTCCTTGGCATCGTAAGCAACGAATATCAGATTCCTGGAAATGCCCGTGCCTTCCCGTTTTAACATCCCGAATATCCTGGCCAGGTCAAGTAATGATGCTATACCGGATGCATTGCTGTCGGCACCCGGATACAGGATGCCGTTGATGACTCCCAGGTGATCGTAATGGGCAGATATGATAATATATTCGTCACTTGGAACATCTGCCGGTATCCACCCGATGACATTCCTGCCTCTCTGGCCTGTAGGGCATACAAATCCCTGAATATAAGATTCGTTGTAGCGTTTGGGATTTCCTGTTCCCAAATAATCCAGTCCGTATTGATCAAACAGGGAAACGATATATCTTGTGGCTTCCGATCCACCCGCGGAACCGGTTTCCCTTCCCTGCAGAAGACTGTCGGAAAGGTAACGTATATGGCGATCCAGCTCCTGTCCTGTTATGAGTTTGGCGTACTCTTCAGGTCTGACTACTACCTGAGCCGTCAGGGGTGCGTTAAAGCACAACAGGACCATGACAATATGGATGGGATAGAGAATACGCCCCGGCATATTTTTATCTTTTACATTGCAAAGAAACGAATTTTTGACACTATCCAAAACTTGGTATAAATGACCGTTGGGTTTTGGACAGTGTCCCATAAAAAAGTGAAATCAAGTAATGTAATATAAACTAAAAAGGCTGGGGGTAACATTCCTCCAGCCTTTTATGGTGTATCAGTCTTTGTGTGCATTTAATCCTTGATACAACGGACAGAACACCCATAATCACGGGAGTCGGCAGCAACTTGTTTACGCCGCAAATTAGCAGACACGTCGTTTATGTCTATATAAAAGACCACGAACATGGAGGACTCCTCCGTAGAAGTCCACCAATAAGTTAAATTTCCAATTCCGGAGAAGGGGCCTGTACCGGTTTCGCGTATACCCCCCGGAAGGGCTGTAAACCCGCTTGAGTTGGTGGCTCCGGTGTTGGGGGCTGCCCAGTGGGTTGTTCCGGTTTCTCTCATTTTGTGGCTGGATTCAATTCCCAGATGCGTTCTCAAATCTACCCACTCTGCATTACTGGGTAAATGCCACCCGTCCGGACAAATGCCTTGTACGCCGCTGGGATTACTGTTGCTGCTTGCAGCCCCATTCATAGCTGCCGGCCGGTTATACAACACCCCATAGGTATAATAATTGGCTGTGATTTTAGCCTCTGCCACATTTGTGCGCTCAAAACCGTAAACGTAATAACGAGGATCTGTGTCTGATCCTGAGTCGGAAAGATATACTTCCGGCAGATACGCCAGGTTTCTTTTCATCCAGACCTGACTGCCAATCGTGACATATGGATATAACTGATGGTCACGGCTATCCTCAAAGACATCGTACCATTCCGAATCTGCTGTGTCCAGTGTTACCACATATTTCTTGGTACCCTCAAAAGTTCCTCCTGTCGGTGGTGCTTTGGTGATTTCTTTCCAGGTCCCATCATTAAAATTCAAGGCAATCCGCAAGTCTTCACTGTGATTTCTGGGCACCACCATCATGTATACGCTGGTAGGTGAATCGGAAAGTATAGCAGGGGTGGTTAGCGTAACAGTTACATAATTGAAAGCGTTGCTTAAGATTAGATTAGTTGTTGCCGATAGATCATCCCAAAATTTAATCTCGCTATTGGTGCATGCCAGCAGATTGGGTCCAGTAAGTCTGATCTTTTTCAGAGTTCCGCTACCTTTGATCTGAAATTCAATCATGGTAAAGAGATGGACAAAGTTGAAGTTTACCGGTCCGGTAGGGGAAACTTTGCGACTCGCTACCATATAATCCAATGCTCCAATATGATCCGTATTATCTGCTGCAGACTGTGTCTGTTCCGAAGGTATGGAAAAGGGTATGGCTTCGCGATCCCCGGTATATCCAGAATTATAAGGGTAATAGGCACAAAATTCATGCTCTCCTGCCCCCCAGACTAAAGAACCTGTAAAGGCCGAACTTTTTCCATTGCTTTGTGCGGTATAAGGTATG